>OIYF01000109.1_pt1 | contig 40127 bp, 38 predicted proteins | sample 1587971 | NCBI WGS metagenome assembly OIYF01 (sample SAMN03283248) | human gut metagenome | biome: human-associated habitat; material: feces | host: Homo sapiens | place: Peru | collected 2012 | reverse complement strand
TTAAGCTCACAAACGCCGAAAGTACTTGGCTGGAAGCGGCCCGGGAGGATAGGAAGCTGCTGATTAACTAAAAAGGATCAATCATACAAATGGTTGGTCCTTTTTACTTTGCCTTGAAGTCTCGGTTGGCTGGAATCGCCGGGAGGAACAAGCTGCTGATTAACATGAAAGCACATCTGCAAAGATGTGCTTTTTGCTTTGCCTTCATTTGGTTCAGGGTTCAAGGTTCAGGGTTCTCGTAGCGGCATCGCCGCCTTTTTTTATTGGGGCGATGCCCGGAAGTGGTATTTTAGTCATGGGTTACCAGTCATAACAACGATACGAGTAGGCCCTTGGAGACGGAAGTCCCGCAGAGGAACTTCCGAGTTTGGCCTAATCCAAAGAGGCGCCTAGCCTGCCCATTAAGGCGCCTTCCTGTGAGGCCAAACGGCCCGCGCCGAAGGCGCAGGATAGAGTGCCTTGGAGAGACATAACTCTACACAGCGGTATGAAAAACGATATGAGACGATCCGTCTTTCTTGCGTGTCATGAGGGCCGAAGTGGAGGGATCTTTCTTGCAGACCGGTAAAACGTGGGTGAGGGAAAGACGATAAAGGAAGCACCAAGGTGTCGTTTGAGTGAGGGCGCATGTGTGCCTATGGCGGCAGTGCAATAAAGATCCCTCGGCTGCGCTCGGGATGACGGTACTTGGGGAGCGGATAGATTCACAAGTGTGGTGTGCCGCCTGTTTAGAGGATGGTATTCCCGTATCGCAGTCTTCCCCTCTAGGGGAAAGTGCCCCGCAGGGGCGGATAAGGTGACTATGGCATGAAAGACAGCCGAGATAAGGTTTTCGGTCACTCCTAGGATTGGCTCTTTTTGCTTTGCTTTCATTTGGTTCAGGGTTCAAGGTTCAGGGGTGAGGTGGCGGCTTCGCTGCTTTTTTTATTGGGGCGATGCCCGAAAGTGATATTCAAGTCACGGGTTACCAGTCATAACAACGATACGAGTAGGCCCTTGGAGAAGGGCCGCGCCGAAGGCGCAGGATGGATCCACGTAGCGGTGTGAAAAACTATGTGAGACTACCCGTTTCCCTTAAACGTCATCCCGACCGAAGTGGAGGGATCCTTCCTGCAGACCGGTAAACCGTGGGTGAGAGAAAGGCGAAAAAGGAAGCAGCAAGGTGTCGTTTGAGTGAGGGCGCATGTGTGCATATGGCGGCAGTGCAATAAAGATCCCTCGGCTGCGCTCGGGATGACGGTACTTGGGGAGCGGATAGGTTCACAAGGGTGGTGTGCCGCCTGTTTAGAAGATGGTATTCTCGTATCGCAGCCTTCCCCATGCGGGGAAGGCTTGTATGGAAGCGGCTTCGCCGCCTTTTTTATTGGGACGATGCCCGAAAGTGCCTTTTTAGTAACAAGTCACTCCTACGATACGAGGGAAGGAATCGTTTCACATGCGTGGTATGAGATCCTTCGACTCAGTCCTTACCTGTTTTGGCTGGGGGGGTTCACACTTAGAGCGATTTCGTCCGCTCAGGATGACGATACGGGGGAGCGGATGGGCTCTTATCTGGGAGATATGTTGCGTGTTTTGGAACTAGCGGTGTTATATACGATACGGGTAGCCCCTTGGAGAAGGGGCGCGCCAAAGGCGCAGGATGGATCCACGAAGCGGTGTGAAAAACTATGTGAGACTACCCGTTTCCCTTAAACGTCATCCCGACCGAAGTGGAGGGATCTTTCTTGCAGACCGGTAAACCGTGGGTGAGGGAAAGGCGAAAAAGGAAGCACCAAGGTGACGTTTGAGTGAGGGGGCATGTGTGCATATGGCGGCAGTGCAATAAAGATCCCTCGGCTTCGCTCGGGATGACGGTGCTTGGGGAGCGGATAGGTTCACAAGGGGGGGTGCCGACTTTTTAGAGGATGGTATTCTCACATGGTAGCCTTCCCCTGTAGGGGAAGGTGCCCCGCAGGGGCGGATAGGGTGACTATGGTATGAAAGACAGCTGAGATAAGGTTCCCAGTCACTCCTAGGATTGGTTCTTTTTACTTTGCTTTCATTTGGTTCAGGGTTCAGGGTTCAAGGTTCAAGGTTGAGGTGGCGGCTTCGCCGCCTTTTTTTATTGGGGCGATGCCCTCCGTTTTATTCTTGCCGTGGGATTTCATCCGTGTTTCTCTAGCTTTTTCATCCATTGTTGTATACAATAAAAGCAGTGATTGCCACTGCTTTTTCTGGAGCGGCATTTTGATTTTATGATAAAAAGTCCGATCGTAGGAGTGATGGTATGACAAACAGGCACTGGCTGAAGCGCGAGGTGCCCGCATGGGTGAAAGAGAAGCTCATCAGTGAAGAAGAGGGGAAGGCGCTGCTGGCCCGGTACCGGAAGGGGAAACCGGGGCCGTACAAGGAGGCCTTCTTTGTGATGGCGTTGGTCTGCCTTTTAGGCGGACTGGGATTTCTGGGAGCAGGGCTGTGGAATGGGCTCACGCAGGATGAGCGGTTTCTGCTGGCACTCGTTCCTTTGCTGGTCTCGCTTCTCTCGGTGGCCACCATGGTACTGCTGGATCGGAGGATCCCGGATGATTCGGTCGCAGTGAAAGGGGTAGCGATGCCCTTTGGCGCATCGGGGGTGCTCGATGAGGTGTCAGACTCGGCAGGGAGTCTGGAAAGGGCGCAGCGCATCGGTAAAAAGGCGCAGCTCTGGGGAGCGCTCATGGAAGAGGAGCATCTGGAGCCGGCGAAGACGTGGCATCACCGTATGCCTGTATTCCTGCGCGAGTCGGCGGCTGCCTTCCACGGTGTGAGCATTCTCGCTGCTTTCTGGATGGTGGCGGATTCTTTCAAGCTGACGGATGATCTCTACGTGGGTCTTTCGCTTTGCGGTTTGCTGCTTTTGGTGCTGACGCTCGTGACAAGCTCGGCGGCGTCCGGCATCTTGTATATGATCGTGTCTGTGGGGATCTTCTATACGGCACCGGTGCGCGGCTGGCCGGAGTTCCTTTCATGGATTTACATGCTGACGGCGCTCGTGATGCTGGCGCATCTGCTGCGGGAGCGTCGTGACCGCGCTGTCGTGTGCTTCTCCTGGGTCTGGGCGGTCGGTATTCTCCTTTTGATCTTCTGGTCGGCGGGAAATATGCTGTGGCAGACGCTTTTCTTTTCGCTTGCGGCGTCGCTCACATGGATGGCGGGAGGAGCTTTCCGCTCATATGGCGTAGGTGCGGCAGCGCTCCGCTTCTTCGGTGGGATCGCGGTCTTTGCGGTGCTGCTCGAAGGCTCGTATGGGGCAGTCTGGGCAGATGTGTCGGGGAGCTACGCACTGTGGATACTTTTCCTGCTCTTCCTTGCTGCGGATGCGGTGCTTATCGTGCGTATGGCGGTCAAGAAGGAGTGGCTCTCGATCCTTGCGGGGCTTACGCCTTTCATCATGGCGGTCTCGGCGATGATCGCGATCTTTGGATCCTCCGGGGCGCTCTCTGCGACGGTGGTCTCTATTTTCTGCGCGATCCTTTCGGTCGCTGTCATTGCCCGCGGCGTGCAGATGGATCGTCCGATGCAGCGCTGGGGCGGTGTCGCGCTTCTGGCGGCGGACGGCGTGATCCGTGTGATGGATTCCGCACTGTCGCTCTCTGAGCGCGGGCTCTTTTTCCTGATGGTCGGATTGCTCTCCGGCGCAGTCTGCTTCCTGCTGTACCTGCCTGCGAAGAGGAAGCGAAAGGTGGTTCCCGCAGAGGAAGAAAAGGAGGACGACCATGCTGAATAAGAAGCTGTCTCTCATTCTCCTTGCGGCGGTGGCAGTCGTAGAGCTGACGAGCCTTGTCTGGATCCGCGGCGAATATCGCAGTACGATGATCGATGGGGCAGAGTATCAGGTCCCTGCGGCGATCGATTTCAAGGGGGATTTCTATGAGAGAAATTATCTTCCCGTGACAGTGCCTCTCACCGAAGCTCCGTGGCACGGGGAGAAAGCACCGGAGAAGGGAGCGGAGATCTACCTCACGCTGACCAGAAATGCCGATGGCATGATGGAAATCACCGGGGCGCAGGATATCCGTCCCGGTGGGGACTACCTCATCACTCGCGTACTGTCGTACATCGACGGCACCGTGCATTTCCATTTCCCTGCCGACAGGATGTACATGTCGCCTGAGCAGCTTGCGAAGCTCTCGATCGTCGAGCTCTCCGAACGCGTACAGGTGAAGAATGAGCAAAAGAAGACCACGGAGACTCATAGGAAAAATGAGCTCTCGGCACTGATCCATATCAAGGATGGCCGCGCAGTCATTGCGAAGGTCCTCGCCAATGGTTCGCCCGTCGAGCAGACCTTCACCACGGTCGGAAAAAATATCAATGTGACCTATGCGAAAAGCGCTAAAGAAAGAGATCAGTATAGTACGAGGATCAATAAAGAAGAGAAACCGCAGCGAGACTGAGAGACTGGGAGACTAGGAGACATCAGACATCAGACTTTAGATTCATGCTTTCGGACTTGGCGGGCGCTCGGTCTACCGTCTTCTCGTCTTCGAGTCTCATTTATGATCATTACCAAGGAGGTCATCTATGTACATCATCCTTATGCGTCACGGCGAAGCAGAGCCGGAGACAGAAGATATCGCCAATAAAAGTCGTTCCCTGACGCCGAAGGGCATGCGTCAGGCACGAAAAAGTGCGCGCATCCTCAGCAAATTTCTGAAGGACAATCCCATCCGTATCTTTACCAGCCCCTACCAGCGCACGCGCCAGACGGCGGGGATCCTCGCCGAAGAGTGCTTCGCCGAGGAGATCCATACCGCGGAAGAGCTTCTCTCCTCGAACTGGCAGATGGTGCTGAATCATCTGATCTCCGACGGCAGTCCCATCGCGCTCGTATCCCACCATCCCTTCCTGCAGTCCTACCTGCTCTCCTCCTGTAGTGCGGCAGTGAAATTTGACCTCGCCGGTATCGCTGTCATCGATTACGACCTCCGCTGGCGGCAGGGGAAACTCGTCGGCTACTTTACACCGTCGCTGAAAATGATGAAGAAAGAGTGACTGGTGACTAGGGACTAGAATATTCCTCCCGCGCGTAGGCCCTTGGAGAAGGGCCGCGCCAAAGGCGCAGGATGGAGTGCCTCGAAGAGGCACAATTCGCTGCAGCGGCATGAAAGCCCATGTGAGATAATCCTCGCGAGTAGGCCCTTCTCCAAGGGCGAACGCGTTTGATGATAGTCGCATATTGCAGGTAAGCGGATTGGCATGATAACGGAGCAGGATATCCCATGTAGCGGTATGAAAAAACGATGTGAGTTGATTCACTGACTGCTGATCGCCCACTGTAAGCAGCTAACTATTTCCAAGGAGGTATCTATGAAAAAATTACTCACCATTGCGGGCTCCGACTCCTCCGGCGGAGCCGGTATCCAAGCAGACCTGAAGACCTTTGCCGCCCTTGGCACCTACGGCATGAGCTGCATCTGCGCCCTGACAGCGCAGAATACGAAGGGGGTACGCATGGTCGTGAATACTCCGATATCCTTGGTCAAAGCCCAGCTCGAAGCCATCTACGACGACGTAGCACCTGACGCCGTCAAGACGGGCATGCTCGGGACAGCTGCCATCGTGGATACAGTTTCCGATTTCCTTGGAAATCACCGAAGCGCACCTCTCATCGTCGATCCTGTCATGGTCGCCACCAGCGGAGACACGCTGCTCGAGGACGATGCCATCGCACTCTATAAAGAAAAGCTCATCCCCCTGGCGGCACTCATCACGCCGAACATCCCCGAAGCCGAGGTCCTCTCCGGCATATCCATCACGAGCGAGCAGGACCGCCGAAAAGCCGCCGAAATGCTCATGACCTTCGGGTGCGAAGCCGTCCTCATCAAGGGCGGACATCACATCATGGACGCTGATGACCTTCTCTATGACGGCAAAGACTTCATCGCCTACCCCGGAGAGCGCATCGATACGAAAAATACCCACGGTACAGGCTGCACCCTTTCAAGCGCCATCGCGGCAAGCCTTGCCAAAGGCCTTCCACTCGAAGGCGCGGTAGAGGCCGCCAAGGACTATCTCACCGGCGCCATCGCGCGTGCGAAGACAGACTCCGTCGGTCACGGCCATGGTCCCGTCCATCATTTCTGGTTTTATGGAGATACATGGGGGAGGATGAAATGAGCTATCCCTTCTTTGCCTACATGTCGCGCCTGAAATACATCGCCCGCTGGGGGCTCATGCGCAGCACCATCCCCGAAAATGACGCCGAGCACACTCTCCAGACCGCCATGATCGCCCACGCCCTCGCCCTCATCCGGCAAGAGATCTTCCATGAGCCGACAGATCCCGAGCACTGCGCCATGCTCGCCCTCTACCACGATGCCAGCGAAGTCTTCACCGGCGACCTCCCGACACCCGTGAAATACTTCACTCCCGGCCTCCACGAAAAGTATGAGGAGATCGAGACAGAAGCCAGGAAGAAACTCCTCGCGACACTCCCCGAAGAACTGCAGGAAAGCTACGCATCCTATCTCGTCACCCTTGAGCAGGATCCCCTCTGGCCCCTTGCCAAAGCCGCCGATACCCTCTCCGCCTTCCTCAAATGCGCCGAAGAAGTCCGCGATGGAAATCCGGAATTTCAAGAAGCCTATCGCACGACACGAAAAAAACTCGAAGACTTTCATATGAAAGAAGTCGACTGGTTTCTCGCCCGTTTCGCCAAGAGCTTCGAGAAGACGCTGGATCAACTGGATTAGAATCAGTAAGAGCAGCCCCTTGCGGGCGGCTCTTTTTTTGTTGTGGCAGATTGGAAGACGAAGAGGCGATAGACGGCGGGGAACGGATGGGGGACATCTGACGTCAGACTGAGAGACTGGAAGACGATAGACTTGGAGACTGCGGGGGCGGATGAGAGACATCAGATGTCAGATATCTGAAGTCTGATGTCTGATGTCTTTAAGTCTCATGTCTCTTTGTCTTACGGTTTCCAAGCTCTCAAGCATGCGTTATTGTCATGGATGCATAGATTTCTATAGAGATTTGTGAAAATATATTTTAACACTTTACTAACGGGGGGGGTAATGCTATCCTAATAACATGAAAAGGAGTTTATTTTTACTTTTATCATGGTAATATCCGGGAGGGATAGGTATGAAGAAAGAAACAAAGAAACTCATTGCCGCTGGTATTGTGATGGCGCTCAGCTGTGGCGCGTGGGGAAGCGTATCGGCGGCTGATAATGCTGCTGTTGCAGGTGAAGATAAAAATGTGAATAGCACTTATTCGGATGGTAAAATTAGTGGCGTTTCTTATGGATTGCAAGCAAAAGGGGATGCTTCAAGTTTCACAGAAGGAAAGATATCTTTGACGACGCCAAAGGTTGAGATCCATGCTACTGGGATTGGAATCTATGCGAACAATTGGGGATCTGTGATTGTTGGCAATACAGATACACAAGATGTCAGTATTTCTGGCGCTTCGCAAGGAGTCAAGCTGAGTAAAGGCGGATATGCGGAGATTACTGGTGAACAGGTAAAAATAGCTAATAAAACGAAAAGAAAGTTAATTGAGGTTGATAATGGTTATTCTAAGGCTAATAGACCTGCTCAGCTGATTGTTAAAGGAAAACAGATCGAGCTTGTGTCTGCTGGTCAGGTCATTGATGTAAAATCAAATTATTCTGCGTCGCAAAGTTGCCCTAAAGCTAGCGTTGTTTTGGGGGATGACTCTACGGAATCACTTAGCATAAAAGGTACTTATGGGATTAATGCCGGAAAAAATTCGGAAATCATTGGGAATGCGAAAGATATTAACCTTGTGGTCAATTCAGATGCGAACACGAGAGGCGTGCAAGCAACTCTTAAGGAAGCCACGGTACAGTTAACGGCTAAAAACAATTTGCGGATAGATGTCACTGGCGCAGGCGCAACGGCTGTGTATAATACTTCTGATTCCTCTGGAAAAGTGGAATTGGCCGGAAGTGATGTAAAGATCCATGCAACAGCAAAGGATGGCATGGTTTATGGTATTCAGTCGGACACACAGTCGAATGTAAAAATTTCTGGAAATACGGTAGAAATCGGTACTACCGGCGGGAAAAATGGAAATAAGGGTGAAATTGGCAGTGCTGCGCTGTATGCCAATAAGTCCAATATTGAGGTAGACGCGAATAAAGTAGTCATCAATACTACGAATGCAAAGGAGCATGCATTTGCTGTTTATAGCAATTGGGGCTCTGATATTAAACTTGGCAAAGATGCAAATTCTGAAGTGCAGATTTCAAGCAGCAGCGAAGGGACAGCTATAGGTGTTGCGGTAGCTTCAGCTGAAGCTGCTAAAGCCCCGACACTGGGAGATGGCAACGGGGAGACGAGCAGTACGCCGACAATTGTGGCACCAGATGGCAAAGTGACGATCCAGGGTGCAAAGATCGATGTATCTGCAGAAGGTAAGACGGCTCGCGGTTTATATGCTCAGGATAATAACAAGATCAGCGCCGGAAATGCCGGCTCCGATATCCAGATTTCTGCCAAGGGCGAAGATGCTATTGGTGTACTGGCTCTTGTTCATGGCTCTGTCGATTTGAATGGGAAAAATGCTGTAATCAAGGCGGAAAGCAGTGGGAATCAAGCATCTGAAGGGATTCATGTCCAGAATAATGACATGACAGATACGGATCATCGTGCTACAGTCAACATAAATACCGAGAATACGACGATTCATGCCGATTCGGCTCTCGTTGCCATGAGTAACAGCGTGCTGAATGTGAACAGTAATCTGGTAACCAATGGCAAGAATGCGATCCTGACGCGCGGCAATTCGGATGTGAATATCAACATGGAAGGTAAGCATACGACACAGCTGAATGGTGATATCGTATTCAACTATGATGGTGCAAGTAGCGGTACAGTCATCGATTCGAATGTCAATGTGAATCTGAATGGGGAAGGCTCGTTCTGGACGGGCAATACAAAGGCGGAATGGAATAACGGTAATGAAGGGAAGCCTGACGCCGACAAGATGCAAGTCTCTCATATGACGTTGCAAGTAGAGAATGGGGCACAGTGGAATCCAACCTCTGTCAAAGAAGTGGGGAATAACTCGGCTTCGGCGGGCTCACAGGCTGTGGCGTTGAACAGTTTGAAACTGAACAACGGCGTAGTCAATCTGGATAGCGACAAACTTGGTACAAATTCTCCCGTCAAAGTTGAAAAGATCAGCGGTAACGGTACTATCACCACCAACTCCCTCGATAACAAACTTGTCATCGACGAAAAAGTAGCAGGTACGAAGCTCAAAGTCGAAGGTTCGGGCGAGATCGGCGACAAGATCCTGGCAGGGAAAGCCACACTGGAAGAGCTCGCTGGCACGGCAAAAGTGGGTGATAAAACGGCTTCCGATGAAGTAGGGACACAGGATGGTATCATCGCCGGCAAAATGTCTGCCAAGGTAGGTGATGATGGTAAGATCGTTGCCTCGACGGTCAAGAGAGCCATTCAGCAGCATAACCAGGCGGTCAGCAGCATGGCGAACCTTTCCCTCATGACATGGCGTCAGGAAAACAATGACATGAATAAACGTCTCGGCGAAGTGCGTGCGAGCGAAGGCAGCCAGGGCATCTGGGCTCGTATGGCACGCGGCCAGTCTAAGTATGGACAGCAGGGCATCAAGAACCAGTACAACTACTACCAGCTCGGCTACGACAGCAAGATTTCCGATGACTGGATCCTGGGCGGTGCCTTCACCTATACTGACGGGGACAGCAACTATACCAATGGCAGCGGTACGAATAAGCACACCGGCTTTGCTGTATACGGCAGCAACCTTCGAGATGACGGCAGCTTCATCGACCTCATTGCGAAGTATGCACACATGAAGAATGACTTCGATGTGAATGGCGGTGTAGGCAGCGGCGACTACAGCACGAATGGTCTCTCCTTCTCCGCGGAATACGGCAAGCGTTTCCATCAGGAAGGCTACTGGATCGAACCGCAGGCGGAACTGACCTACGGCAGAGTCTCCTCGGCAGACTTCACGACGAAGAATGGGGCATCCGTCCATCAGGACAGCATGGACAGCCTCGTCGGACGTCTCGGCTTCTCGCTCGGCAAGGATATCAAGCAGGGCAATGTATACGTCCGTGCGTCCTACCTTTATGATTTCCAGGGCGACACCTCCGTGACGATGTCTAAGGGCGGAGCAGCGACCTCCTTCAAGACCGACCTCGGCGGCGGCTGGTGGGAATTCGGCGTCGGCACGAATCTTGACCTCGGCCATGATACCCATTTCTATCTGGATGTAGAAACCACCGCAGGCGGCGATGTCGATACGCCGTGGCAGTGGAATGCAGGCGTTCGCTACTCCTTCTAAAGAAAGAGCGGATGCGCCGGCAATCATTGAATAGCAAAAAAGAACCTACTGAGGATGTTTTCTTCAGTAGGCTTTTTTGTATAGAGAAATCAGATGTCAGACTGGGAGAGGACACGTTGGTGCGTAGTCTAAAGTCTTCAAGTCTTACTGAGCAGCCAATGTTTATACTGCGTGTAACAGAATGAGTTCTTGTAAATGGCAGACAAGGGGGATGGAGTGTTATAATAGTAATAAGTATCAGTAAAAAGCGATCTAAATGGCGGAGACTGAGAGAGCAGGAGACATGAGGTATCTGAAGTTTCCCTGTCTAGTGCCATTTAGTCTCTCAGTCTGACATCTGACGTCTAACATCTCAAATACCAAAGGAGCAAATCATACATGAAAATACTTGTTACCGGCGGAGCCGGATTCATCGGTTCCCACTTGATGCGAACACTCGAAGCAGCAGGCCACGAAGCCATCGCACTGGACAATCTCTCCACCGGCCTTCGTGAGAACCTGCTCCCGCATATGAAGCTCATCGTCATGGATGTCCATGACAAGGCGGTCGAAGACGTTTTCAAAAAGGAACACTTCGATGCCGTCGTGCATCTCGCGGCGCAGACCCTCGTCTCCGACTCCATGACCGATCCCGAGCACGACATGCATGAGAACATCGCCGGCACGGTCCGTATGCTCGAGTGCTGCCGGAAATACGGCGTCAAGCGCATCATCTTCTCCTCCTCCGCGGCGACCTATGGGGATGTGGCCGATAGCGCGCTCCCGATTTCCGAGACCCTGCCGCAGCAGCCGCTTTCCTTTTACGGCCTCACCAAAAAGACAGCCGAGAATTATCTCGAGCTTTACCGCCTCGCTTACGGCATAGACTATGTCATTCTCCGCTTTGCCAATGTCTACGGTGAACGCCAAGGCGACGGCGGAGAAGGCGGCGTCATCAGCATCTTTGCGAAACGCATCGCCGAAGGGAAGGGAATCACCATTTTCGGCGATGGAGATCAGACCCGCGACTTCGTTTACGCCGGTGATATCGCAGACGGCATCCTTGACGCGCTCACGACCGAAGCGGCCAATACCGCCTACAACCTCAGTACTTCCGAGGAAACCAGCCTGAAAGAACTGGTAGCCATCCTCTCCAAAGTCTCCGGCAAAGAGATCGTCCCCGCCTATGATAAACCCAGAGAGGGCGACATCTACCGTTCCTCATTGAACAATGCCAAAGCGAAATGCAACCTTCACTGGGAGCCTAAAATCTCCCTCGAAGAAGGACTCCGGCGCACCTACGAAGACTTTGCGAAAAGAGAAGGCAAATAGAAAGCCGTCGGTGGTATGAAAGCCCATGTCAGATAGTCCCTAGCGAGTGGGCCCTTGGAGAAGGGCTGCGCCAAATGCGGAGGATGGATTCTAGAAGCGGTAGGGCGACTTATGAGGAAGTCGTAAAAAAGAGAGAGAAGAATCTGCTGCGCAAATTTGTGCCTCTGTGAGGCACATCCATCCCGGCCTTTGGCCGCCCCCTTCTCTAAGGGGGAACGCGTTTAAGAACTGTCTCATAGGGCAAGAAAACGTCCAGCATGCTAACTGAGTAGGCCCTTGGGGAAGGGCCGCGCCAAATGCGGAGGATGGATCCTCGAAGCGGTAGGGCGACTTATGAGAGGGCCATAAAAAAGAGAAAGAAGAATCTGCTGCGCAGATTTGTGCCTCTATGAGGCACATCCATCCCGGCCTTTGGCCGCCCTCTTCTCTAAGGGGGAACGCGTTTAAGAACTGTCTCATAGGGTGAGAAAACGTCCAGCGTGCTAACTGAGTAGGCCCTTGGAGAAGGGCCGCGCCAAATGCGGAGGATGGATCCTCGAAGCGGTAGGGCGACTTATGAGAAAGTCGTAAAAAAGAGAAAGAAGAATCTGCTGTGCAGATTTGTGCCTCTATGAGGCACATCCATCCCGGCCTTTGGACGCCCCCTTCTCTAAGGGGGAACGCGTTTAAGAACTGTCTCATAGGGCAAGAAAACGTTCAGCATGCTAACTGAGTAGGCCCTTTGGGAAGGGCGAACACGTTTACCCGTAATCCGAAATGTCATGCAAGGAGGTTTTTCTTCATGCGCATCTATAAAAACCCTGCCATGAAAGAGCGAGCTGGCGAACTGCGTGGTCACATGACGCCGCAGGAGACGCTCCTGTGGAATTATTGTCTGAAGCGTCTTCCTGTGCAGATCTACCGCCAATATGTCATAGAAAGCTACATCGTTGATTTCTTCTGCAGGAAAGCGCGGCTCGTCATCGAAGTCGACGGCGCGCAGCATCGCTCTTTGGAAGGTATGAAATACGACGAAAAGCGTAGCAGCCGCATAGAGAAATACGACATTCTCGTCATCCGCTTCTCAAACCTTGACATCGAGAACAACCTCAAAAACGTGGGGCAGTACATAGAAAACATCATCCAGGAACGTTTGCGATTGCTTGAAACCAATCCGTCGTAGCGGTATGAAAGCGAAAGTGAGATAGTCCGAAGTGGGTAGCCCCTTAGAGAAGGGGCACGCCGAAGGCGGAGGATGGATCCACGAAGCGGTGCGAAAGCGAAAGTGAGATAGTCCGAAGCGAGTAGCCCCTTAGAGAAGGGGCGCACCGAAGGCGGAGGATGGATCCTCGAAGCGGTGTGAAAGCGAAAGAGAGATAGTCCCGAAGCGAGTAGCCCCTTAGAGAAGGGGCGCGCCGAAGGCGGAGAATGGATCCACGAAGCGGTGCGAAAGCGAAAGAGAGATAGTCCCGAAGTGGGTAGCCCCTTAGAGAAGGGGCGCGCCGAAGGCGGAGGATGGATCCATGCAGCGGTGCGAAAGCGAAAGTGAGATAGTCCGAAGCGAGTAGGCCCTTGGAGAAGGGCCGCGCCGAAGGCGCAGGATGGCCCCCCGCAGCGGAAAGAAAGTCAATGTAGGACAGTCCTCCGCGGGAAGCTCCTTCGCATAGACAAAAGAGCAAACTCTCGACAACCATTAAAGCAAAAACAGCCACCATTTTTACAAAATAAAGGAGCGTATCAAAACCCCATGGATCAAAATGTATTCCATAAACTGCAGCTCGAAATCCTGAATGCGATCGACCTGCTACTACTGACAATGACATATGGGATCTGCTGGTACGCCTACTACGGAGACGAGATATCTACTCCTTTCTATAATCTGGGGAATGAGATCATGGTGGCACTCTTTGCGATCCTCTACTACTTCATCTCGCACCTCTATCACGGATACCGAGTTTCCATCAGCCGCATCTCAGACCTTGTTTACAGCCAGACACTGGCAGTCTTCTTTGCCGATGCGATGATGTACGTCATCACTGTCCTTATCAATCGTCACCTCATTAATCCCATTCCTCTTGGTCTCGCCTTCCTCGTCCAGTTTGCCCTCATCATTGGCTGGTGCACCTTCGCGCACCACTGGTATTTCCGGAAATTCCCGCCGAAAAAGACCGTCATTATTTTGGGCGAAGGGCGTGAGGTGAATCCTCTCATCAAGCGCTACGGCATGGACATCCATTTCGAAGTCATCCGCACCCTCACCTCCGAAGAATGCCTTAGCAACTTGGACGAAGCACTTCAGGACGCCGAGTCCATCTTCCTCTGCGGCATCCACAGCCATGAGAGAAATATCATCGTGAAATACTGCGTCGCCCGCGGCATCGACTCCTTCGTCCTGCCTCGCGTCGGCGACGTCATCATGAGTAGCGCCGAGAAGATCCACCTCTTTCACCTGCCGATCCTGCGCGTCTGTCGATACTCCCCATCACCTGAATACCTCTTCGGGAAGCGCGTCATCGACATCATCCTCTCCCTTGCATCCCTCATCGTCTTCGCCATCCCCATGCTCATCATCGGCCTCCTTATCAAAAGAGACGGCGGCACCGCCTTCTACAAGCAGAACCGTCTCACCAAAGACGGGAAAGTATTCCCTGTCTACAAATTCCGCAGTATGCGCATGGATGCCGAAAAAGACTGCGTAGCGAGACTCTCCACCGGTGAGAACGATCCCCGCATCACCCCCATCGGCCGCTTCATCTGCGCTGTCCGCCTCGATGAACTCCCGTAGCTCCTGAACATCCTGAAAGGCGACATGTCCATCGTAGGCCCTCGCCCCGAGCGCCCCGAGATTTCCGCCCAGTACGAAAAAGAATTCCCCGAGTGGAACCTCCGCCTCCAGGCCAAGTGCGGACTCACCGGCTATGCCCAGGTCTATGGCCAGTACAATACGACGCCCTACGACAAGCTCCTGATGGATCTGATGTATATCTCCGAGCCCAGCCTCTTCGAAGACTTCAAGATCATGTTCGCGACCGTGAAGATCCTGTTTATGAAAGAAAGCACCGCCGGCGTAGCCGAAGGCCAGACCACTGCCATGGGGAAAAAATGACTGGTATACTTTAAATCTTGCCTCCCCCCGCTTGCAGGGGGGAGGGGGACCACGAAGTGGTGGAAGGGGGGCCGCCGTTAGGCCACTATTACAAGAAGCAAGAGACTTATTGCAATGCGAATCTATTAGGAGGTGTTAATACATGATTTCATCGATTTCTATAAAAAATTTCAAGGGATTTCAAAATTTCCATATAAAAGGGCTGGCGCCAATCACACTGATAGGCGGAAAGAACAATGTAGGAAAATCCTCCTTTTTGGAAGCCCTATTCCTGCTTTATTCCGCCTATGCGCCTCAGGCTTTCGGGCAACAGTTTTCCCTTCGCGGTGCAGGAAATCTGTATCACAATACTATAGAAAATTGGGCGGTTATGTTCTATGATGGGGACGTTGATAAACCCATGGAAATCGGGGCACAGACTGATGACGGGCATTATCAGCTTACCTATACCATTGATAAATTGGGACATGCACCGGATATAAACATCCCTCCTGAAATCATGAGCCAGGTAGGTCCCATGCAGAATGCTAATGCGCCTGCTGGTGTACTGAAATCCTCCTTCGCAAAAGACGGAAATACCCTCTGCGAAATAGCCATGTATGCGAATGGAATGGCTCGTACAAGCAAGAAAGTTAATGGCGAAGAACTGCCCAAGGCAACCATTATACTTACCGGAAATGTACGAAATTTCAATGCACAGGTTTTGACCGAACTGGATATAAATAACCGGATGGATATGGTACTGGATGCTCTTCGTATCATTGAACCTTCCATTAAAGGTATTTCCGTAGTGCCGGTAGAAAACAGAAGAACCATGATTATCAATGGTGTTCCCAATGTACAGGTAACTACTGATGCAGAAGTGTATGTTGACGTAGGCCTGGCACGAAAAATGCCGCTCAAACTCATGGGTGATGGAATTGGTCATTTGGTCAACTTTATTATTGCTATAGTGAATTCCAGAAATGGAATCGTACTTATTGATGAAATTGAAAACGGTATACACTATTCTCTCCGTAAAGACCTTTGGGAGAAGTTGATAAATATTGCAAAGCAGTTTAAATGCCAGCTCATAGCGACTACCCATAGTTACGAATTTTTGCAGTCTGCAGTTGAAGCAATTGGAGAAGAGGAAAAAGAAGATTTTTACTATATCAGGCTTGATGAAGATAAGAATCGTCTTATTCATGGAGTTACCTATACAGCAGAAGAACTGCGCTTTGCTCTGCAGATGAACATGGAGGTCCGGTAATATGAAGAAAAATATGAAGAACCCTGAAAAAATATTACCGAACATGGGGCTTCTGCTAGTAGAAGGCGCAGACGAAAAGTACTTCTTTATCCGGGCTTGCGACGCCTATGGGAAAAACAACATACAGGTTATGGATTTTGGCGGTATCACTGATTTACCGAAATTCTTGGAAATTTTGACAAAAAGCACGAATTTTCCGGAAGTCAAAGCACTGGCTATTGTTCGGGATGCGGAGACAGATGCTAGTAAAGCTATTCGTGACATCCAAAATGCGTTGAAATCCATTAATTTGCCTGCTCCGAAAAATCCTTTTGAACAAATCCGGACAAACTCCCTTTCTATAGAATTCGGTATATTTCCCGGGCAGAAAAATGGCAGCGTCTGGGAAAACGGGACACTGGAAGACCTCTGCCTAAAGACCATATCAAATATTACTCTGCTTCCCCTTGTCAAAGACTGCGTGAACAAAGCTGACGCTCTTCAACAAATCTCCCATAAGCACAAAGCACTTCTCCACACCTGGCTTTCCGTCAATGAGCCCTATATTGGCATGAAAATAGGAGAAGCCGCTCAAGCAGGAGCCTGGAACTGGCAGAGTCAAGCCATGATGCCCTTTAAAAACCTTATGCAAAGGCTAGATAAAGCTGCACGCTAAATCCGGTCCGCTACCTTAAATTTGCTTCCCAACGGGGCGAGCTGGCGAACTGCGTGGCCACATGACGCCGCAGGAGACGCTCCTCTGGAATTATTGTCTGAAGCGTCTTCCCGTGCAGATCTACCGCCAATATGTCATAGAAAGCTACATCGTTGATTTCTTCTGCAGGAAAGCACGGCTCGTCATCGAAGTCGACGGCGTGCAGCATCGCTCTTTGGAAGGTATGAAATACGACGAAAAGTGCAGCAGCCGCATAGAGAAATACGATATTCTCGTCATCCGCTTCTCAAACCTCGACATCGAGCACAACCTCAAAAACGTGGGGCAGCACATAGAAAACATCATCCAGGAACGTTTGCGATTGCTTGAAACCAATCCGTCGTAGCGGTGTGAAAGAGAAAGTGAGATAGTCCCGAAGTGGGTAGCCCCTTAGAGAAGGGGCGCGCCGAAGGCGGAGGATGGATCCTCGAAGCGGTGCGAAAGCGAATGTGAGATAGTCCTCAGCGAGTAGGTCCTTGGAGAAGGGCCGCGCCAAAGGCGGAGGATGGAATCCCCGAAGTAGAAAGAAAGTCAATGTAGGGCAGTCCTCCGCGGGAAGCTCCTTCGCATAGACAAAAAAGTAAACTCTCGACAACCATTAAAGCAAAAAACGGCCACCATTTTTACAAAATAAAGGAGCGTATCAAAACCCCATGGATCAAAATGTATTCCATAAACTGCAGCTCGAAATCCTGAATGCGATCGACCTGCTACTACTGACAATGACATATGGGATCTGCTGGTACGCCTACTACGGAGACGAGATATCTACTCCTTTCTATAATCTGGGGAATGAGATCATGGTGGCACTCTTTGCGATCCTCTACTACTTCATCTCGCACCTCTATCACGGATACCGAGTTTCCATCAGCCGCATCTCAGACCTTGTTTACAGCCAGACACTGGCAGTCTTCTTTGCCGATGCGATGATGTACGTCATCACTGTCCTTATCAATCGTCACCTCATTAATCCCATTCCTCTTGGTCTCGCCTTCCTCGTCCAGTTTGCCCTCATCATTGGCTGGTGCACCTTCGCGCACCACTGGTATTTCCGGAAATTCCCGCCGAAAAAGACCGTCATTATTTTGGGCGAAGGGCGTGAGGTGAATCCTCTCATCAAGCGCTACGGCATGGACATCCATTTCGAAGTCATCCGCACCCTCACCTCCGAAGAATGCCTTAGCAACTTGGACGAAGCACTTCAGGACGCCGAGTCCATCTTCCTCTGCGGCATCCACAGCCATGAGAGAAATATCATCGTGAAATACTGCGTCGCCCGCGGCATCGACTCCTTCGTCCTGCCTCGCGTCGGCGACGTCATCATGAGTAGCGCCGAGAAGATCCACCTCTTTCACCTGCCGATCCTGCGCGTCTGTCGATACTCCCCATCACCTGAATACCTCTTCGGGAAGCGCGTCATCGACATCATCCTCTCCCTTGCATCCCTCATCGTCTTCGCCATCCCCATGCTCATCATCGGCCTCCTTATCAAAAGAGACGGCGGCACCGCCTTCTACAAGCAGAACCGTCTCACCAAAGACGGGAAAGTATTCCCTGTCTACAAATTCCGCAGTATGCGCATGGATGCCGAAAAAGACTGCGTAGCGAGACTCTCCACCGGTGAGAACGATCCCCGCATCACCCCCATCGGCCGCTTCATCTGCGCTGTCCGCCTCGATGAACTCCCGTAGCTCCTGAACATCCTGAAAGGCGACATGTCCATCGTAGGCCCTCGCCCCGAGCGCCCCGAGATTTCCGCCCAGTACGAAAAAGAATTCCCCGAGTGGAACCTCCGCCTCCAGGCCAAGTGCGGACTCACCGGCTATGCCCAGGTCTATGGCCAGTACAATACGACGCCCTACGACAAGCTCCTGATGGATCTGATGTATATCTCCGAGCCCAGCCTCTTCGAAGACTTCAAGATCATGTTCGCGACCGTGAAGATCCTGTTTATGAAAGAAAGCACCGCCGGCGTAGCCGAAGGCCAGACCACTGCTATGGGGAAAAAATGACTGGGATACTTTAAATCTTGCCTCCCCCCCGCTTTGCGGGCAATGCTACTTAGTTAAGAAAAAATCAGCTGTACATATGCTTATCAACATTAGACAGGCTCATCGGAAAGAAGCTTATCCTGCCTTCTTTCTCTATCACAACGATCTGGCTCTTATGATGGAACAGTTTTATAAATCTTATGAACAATTCCTAAAGATAATCAATTCCTCAGCTCCCGTGGTCATTCATCAGTTTCACCTAAACCCTTGCCTCTCCCTGATTGTCAGGTGGCAAGGGAACTGGATTCGTAGGGAAGCGGGAGCGACTTGCAAATCCAGTGAGTCAGTGATAGCCATGCGGTAGGGAGTCGATAGACGACTGAGAATCCAGTGACACGCTTTCATCTGGAGTGGAGGGGGCATGGTCAATGAAAACCTGGAGCAGAATATATATGTCATCCCAGTCTGATAACTTGATTGAATAAAAGTATCGGTAAATATACTTATCCGGTAAAGAAGTTCTTACGAAAGAAATTTGATAATACTTTCAGGAGAAAATCCAAAATGAAAAAAGTCCTTTTTGTAGCTACTGTGGTTAAAAACCATATCATGGAATTTCATATTCCCTACCTAAAGATGTTTAAAGAGGCAGGTTGGGAGATAGCAGTGGCTGCAAGGAATGATTATGAAAACCCTAGGGACTGTCAGATACCTTACTGCGATACCTACTACGATATTCCTTTTGAAAGAAGTTCATTTAAACCAGGCAATCTGGAAGCATATAGGAAATTAAAAAAAATCATTGATGTGGGTCATTATGATATCATTCACTGCCATACACCGGTAGGAGCAGCGCTGACAAGGCTGGCAGCTCGAGAGAGCCGCAAGCGTGGAACAAAGGTGATTTATACAGCTCATGGTTTCCATTTCTATAAGGGGGCGCCTTTGTTGAACTGGATAATTTTCTATCCGGTGGAGCGATGGCTGGCCCATTACACCGATACCTTGATTACTATTAACAAAGAAGACTATGAACGGGCTAAATCCTTTAAAGCCGGCAGAGTGTGTTATGTACCCGGCGTGGGCGTGGATTTGAATAAGTTTAATGCCCAGTCCGTAAGTAGAGAAGAAAAACGCAGGGAGCTTGGCTTTACGAAGGATGATTTTATTCTTCTTTCTGTAGGTGAACTCATTCCGCGAAAGAACCGCCAGCTTGTCCTGTATGCTCTTGGTCTGCTGCAGAAACAAGGGAAGCTTGGGAATATTCAATATGTCATCTGTGGGCGGGGCGTTAAGCTGGATGATCTGAAAACATTGGCGCAAAAGCTTCAGATTGCGGATCATGTCCATTTTCTGGGATATCGAAATGATATATCTGCTATCTGTCAGGCCAGTGATTTATTTGTCTTTATGTCAAAACAAGAAGGTCTCCCTGTGGCTATGATGGAAGCCATGGCTTGCGGTGTTCTTGTGATATGTTCAGATATTAGAGGAAATACGGATTTAGTGGAAAACGGTGTTTCCGGAATTATTTCGGAAAGTTCACCGGAGAAGCTGGCAGAGAATATTCTGCAGATTGATTCTAATCCATCGAAACTGCAGAAGTTGTCAGCACGGGCAGCTAAGATGATTCAGAAATTTGACTTGTCCACAGTGGAGCCTGAGATGTTGAAAATTTATAGGGGGGGGTAAGCTGATATGGCTGATGGAATCCCAAAAATTGCGGAAATCTCTGGGTATACCTTTGGATGCATTCGTTGTCCTGTCTGTTGGTGAAGTCAATAAAAATAAGAACCATGAGCTGGGGATACGTGCCATAGCTCAGTTGAAGGATACGATTCCACAATTATTCTATGTGATTGTTGGTCGAGGCAGCTCAATGGAAGCACTTAAGAAGTTATCTGCCAATCTTGGTGTAGAAAAGCAGGTTATTTTTACCGGTTATCGAAGCGATATACCATCTTTTTACCACATGGCAGATATGTTCTTTTTCCCCTCTCATCGGGAAGGCCTTTCCGTAGCACTCATGGAAGCCATGGCTTCCGGGCTCCCTGTGGTCTGCACCAAAATACGGGGGAATGAAGACTTGATTGTACATGGGAGAGATGGGATTTTAATTGATAACAGTCTCGGTGATGCAGTACAGGCTATAGTCTACATGGTCAATCATCCTCCCAAACGCCATGAGTTTGTTGCCTGCGCCCGTAGAGTAGTAAAATCATATGAGATATCAACTGTTCTTGGAAAGATGAAAAAGATTTACGGTGAAACTAAGCACTGATGATAATCTTTACAAGGTGTATTGTTGTAATCTTTTGTTCACGTTTGTTTTTGAGTAACTGACTCATTTTATCTGGTAAACCTGGCAGAGGTATAAAATGAACATTCAAGAATTTATTTCTAAATTTCATAATCATCCGGTTCTTTTTATTGGTTCAGGGTTAAGTCTTCGATATTTGCAAAACTCCTATAATTGGGATGGTCTGCTAAAAAAAATAGCTGGTGAATTGAATCCGGATCCCAGGTATTATATTGACATAAAGGCAGAGCATATGAATAAATCCGGCGGCGCTAAATATAAATTTGATGAGGTTGCCAGTCAGTTGGAAGTTGATTTTGTTAAAGCTGTAAAATCCGGGAAATCAGATAAGTTCGAAGATATTAATAAGCACTTTTATCAAAATATGGAGGAAGATAAGTATATCAGCCGATTCAAGCTTTATATAGCTGATCTTCTTAAAGACATGGCCCTTAAGCCGGAAACGGCTGATGAAATTGCTGCGTTGAAAAGGGCTCGTAAGAATGTCGGTTCGATTATTACTACAAATTATGATACGCTGATAGAACAACTCTTTGCTTTTCATCCACTCATTGGAAACGATATCATGCTGAGTAATCCTTATGGGTCTGTATATAAAATTCATGGCTGCGTGACACAACCGGAACAGATTGTCATTACAGCAGAAGATTATGAAAGGTTTGATAAGAAATACGAACTGATCAGGGCCCAGCTATTATCACTATTTATTCATCATCCTATTATTTTTATGGGATACACTATTACCGATGAAAATATCAGAGCCATTCTTCAAACCATTTTTTCATATGTCAATTATGAATCGGATGAAGCGCAGAAAATACGTGACAATTTCTTGTTGATAGAATATGATGGCGGCTCCCAAAACCAAGAAGTCGTAGAACATGACATTGATGTAGGGAATACTGTTATTCGAATTAATAAGCTCAAAACTGATGACTTTACAACTATTTATGACTGCATAGCAGGGTTAACACTGCCCATATCAGCCATGGATATACGCAAGGTTCAAACGGTTGTAAAAGAAATATGCGAAGGTGGAAATATCAAGGTTTCTATTACAGAAAACCTTGACGAACTTGATAATTCAGATAAAGTTCTGGTTATTGGTTCTAAAAAGACCATTACCTATGAATATATGAATCACTCAGAGATGATGGCAAATTATTTTCAAATTATAGAGGAAGAAAATGAACAGCTTTTAAGATTGTTAAATAAGCAGACTATTCAGTCATCCCAATATTTTCCAATTTTTGCATTTTCCAAAATTTGCAAGAATTTGGAAAGAGTAGATGAGTTGAAGGAACAACAGATTTCCAAAATTCAACACATTGTAAGGGAGAAATGCTACAATAGCCAAGGAACTCATCATACTCCGGAATCTGTTCTCGGTGATGACAGCATTGCAAGAACATACAAAGTGATTGAAATGGTTCGTTCTATTATGTCAGGAAGGATGAAATTGGATTCAATGAAAGAATATCTGTTATCTTATGAAGATAAGAAATCTACAGATTACAGAAAGCTTCTGTGTGCATATGACTTAAAAAATAATATGGATATTGATTTAAGTAATCAGATAGAGTCAGAATCATGATCTATCATAGATTATGAAAGAAAAATTAAAAAGATGCAAGCTGTAATTCACCGATTCGGTATAGTGTGGCCGTAAAGGGCAAACAATATGAGTTCATGTTTGCGGATTCCGGACTTACAATTGAATCATCCGATCGGGTGATTTTGGAGCCGATTAGTTGAAAGCCTTTAACCTGGCATCTTTGCGGGCTGACAGCAGAGATGTCAATCACCATTAAGTTAACAGAGCCAATGATTCTGGTGGGAGTGAATGTTTTGGAAAAGAAAAAAATCAAGGTTTTGCATATGCTTTGCAGCTCCCGATTCTCGGGAGCGGAAAATGTGGCATGCCAGATTATTAAGATGTTCAAAGATAATCAGGACTATGAATTTGCCTATGCCAGTCCGGATGGTCAGATTAAAGAAGCCTTGGCTGAACGTGGAATTCGTTTTTTACCGATGAGACAATGCTCCTTTCTGGAATATAGAAGGGTAATAAAAGATTTCAATCCGGATATTATTCATGCGCACGATATGAAAGCTACGGTATTGGCTGCCGCATGCTGCGGTACCATTCCGCTTATTTCGCATGTTCATAATAATAATTTTGACTCAAGAAAGCTTTCACTGAAGACAATTCTTTATCGCTTGACATGTAAAAAAGTTGTGCATGCGTTTTGGGTTTCCATGTCTTCCTATTATGGGTATTATTACCATGATAAGTTTAAAGAAAAAAGCAGTGTCTTATATAATGTGATTAATACAGATGAATTAAGGGAAAAAGCAGAAAATGCTGAAAAGCAGAATGGTTTTGATATCGTTTATTTAGGCCGTTTGCCCCCCCAAAAAAACCCCCAGAGACTACTCAAAATTCTGGCTTCAGTTATCCAAAAGAATCCGGGCACACAGTGTGCAGTGATTGGCAGTGGAGAGCTTGCTGAAATCACCGAAGAGTGTATCAGAAGTGCAGGAGCACAGAATAATATTCATATGCTGGGATTCATGGACAATGCCTATGGAATCCTCAAGCATTCCAAGCTGATGCTTATGACTTCCAGATGGGAAGGAACGCCTATGTGCGCTTTAGAGGCTATGGCTCTGGGAGTCCCTCTTGTGAGCACCCCGACGGACGGCTTAAAGGAACTGGTTGTATCCGGGGAAACGGGGTATTTAAGTAACGATGATAACGAGCTGGCAGAAAATTGTATCCGGATAATCAATTATCCGGAAGAACGGCGGAAATTTTCATCCAATACATTAGCACGGAGTGATAAAATGATGGATATAGACCATTACTATCATGAAATCTTGAAGTCTTATGAACTTTGTACAAAGAACATGTGATTAATATTTTCATAAGAAATATTATCTGTTACTCATACGATTAATAGAATGACTCGTTAGATTATATGCTTCTTTGACTTTTGTGCCTGATTTTGAATGGGGGTCTTTTGGGCTTGATACTTCACTTATTCAATTTATAATTTATATAAAGATTTCTTCCCAAAGGGAGCCTTTTTGATATGAAGAAGATTACTTTTGTTATTCCGTCGCTGACTGGTGGTGGTGCAGAGCGGGTAGTTTCTATCCTGGCTAATCAATTTGCAGAAACGGGCAGGTATGAAGTCCGGATTGTTCTTCTTGAGGATGAACAAGTGGATTATCATATGGATCCACGCATTCGAATCAGTTATATAAGGAAACCATCAGGACCCAGATGGGTACATCTTTTTTACCGCATACTGAAACTTCGCAATGTGTTTCGTGATACAGATATTATCATATCATTTATGTGGCATATGAATATGTATACCCTTTTTACATCCCTGGGTTTGGGAAAAGAGGTTATTGTATCGGATAGAAATGATCCCCGACAGGAAGTGGGACAGATTCCGGAATTTATTCAGACATTAAGGAAGCAGCTTTACAAGAAGGCTGACTGTGTGGTCTTTCAGACGGCAGATGCCAAGGTGTTTTATGGTAAGAAGGTACAGAAACATTCTGTCATTATTGCCAATTCTATTAACCCTGAACTTCCGCCTGCCAATCCGGGGCAGAGGGAGAAAACCATTCTGGCGGCAGGAAGGCTTGTGCCGCAAAAAAATATGGAAATGACAATCCGGGGGGGTCAAAATTTGCACACAATCATCCGGATTATGTGCTGAAAATTTTTGGTGATGGCCCCCTTCGTCCGAAATTGGAAGAACTGGCTGCGAACCTGGGTGTTTCTGACCGTGTGGTCATTCGTGGTTTTACATCTCATATTTATGATGAAATGGCAAAAGCAGGTATGTATATTTCTACTTCTGATTTTGAAGGAATTTCAAATTCCATGCTGGAAGCCATGGCCATGGGAATGCCGTCGATTGTAACGGATTGTCCCGTTTATGGTGCCAGGATGTTTATCCATAATAAAGAAAATGGAATTTTGATTCCGGTTGGAGATGCAGATTCATTGGCTCATGCCATGGCTGATGTGGCAGATCATCCTGCCGAAGCAGAAAAGCTGGCTCGGAATGCAGTCCTGCTGAGAAATACACTCAGTGCCGAGAAAATTTTACAGCAATGGGAAGCCGTGCTGAAAACGCATGGGCAGAAATAGTCTGTATTTGAAAATGTATTTTACTTGAGTATGACCTGAACTCATGTAAGCATATATTGGTTAGTCTTTTGTAAAAGCTAAAAGATAGTTTCGTTTTAAGAATCAGGGGTAATCAAATGACTATATACATACTTAATTTTTTGACATTACCGCTGTACGGATTTATTTTCAATCGCCGCACCTTGTGCTTTATTGCTTCTCTTCAAATGTTTTTGATACTGGCTTTTCGAGCAGATACGATTGGTCTGGACCTCCCTACTTACCAGACCGGCTTTGAATATATTTCCGGATTAAGCTTTGAGGACATGGCCGTAACACTTAATTTCTTTCATTTCGCGGATCTGCCCCATTTGTGGGGATTTGAAAGCGGATGGGTTGTACTGGTTAGTTTCTGCTTTTGGATTTGGCTTCCATGGACTGCTGGTCGTGTGCGCGGCGATTAATATGGCGGTGTGCGGATGGTTTATTTCCCGTTATTCCAAAATTCCCTGGCTGAGCTTTGCCCTGATTTCAGCCCTGAGCATATATTCATTTATGTTTGGCATCCTTAGGCAGTCATTGGCTTTAAGCTTTGTCCTGCTCATGACAGCGGCCTTCGACAGAGAAAAGTATAAAACGGCTTTTTTCTGTTTCCTATTGGCATTTACCATACATCGTGCATCTTTAATTTCCCTTGCCCTGCTTTTCCTGTTATGGATTCATAGTCAAAGTAAAAATAAATTTGTATTCGCTTTTGCGGCATGGGTTCCCTTTGTTGTTTTATCCGGATTTATTTATAATACCCTTGTCACATCGGTTATGGTTCTATTAAGCAATGGATATGAAGACTTGAACCACGAATTACAGGCGAATAATTTACTGCTGCTCCTGGCCGGCATAGCTATAGGCATCATTCTTTTTTATGATTTCGGCACCCGATGCACGAAAATGGAATCCCTGTCCCTGTGGGCTGTTTTAACGGCTTTGTACTGGGAGACCTTTGGCCTTTTCAATGATGTACTGTCGCGCAGCGTTGCTTTTTATCTGTTTTTCGTAGCGTTGGCAATCCCATTGGTTCTGGCGAGCTACAAACACAGGGGAATTGCCCAGATAGGTAAACTGGCAGTTTATATTCTGCTTCTGGCCTTTCTGGTTTACAAACTGTCACTGGATACATCCATTGTGCCGTATCTTTCAGTACTTGATGAATAGAAATAGGGTAACATGTGTTTCTTTTGTTATGGTTAATGACAGGATGGAGGATGTTTGATTATGAGCATCAGAGACAATTATTATATTTATCACTTGACAGCATTTGAAAATATGAGGTCTATTCTGCTAGATGGTTTGCTGCCCAGAAAACAGCTGCAGGAACAGGAAAATGCATTTACAGATGTTGCGGATCCCCAAATCATGGCATATCGAAAAGAAAATTATTTAGACGAATATGTACCGTTTCATTTTTTTAGGAATTCCCCTTTTGCAGGTCGTGTTATGCGAGATCATCCTGGAAAATATGTTTATATTGCCGTAAACCGAGAGTATGCTAAAACGCATGATTTTAAAATCATACCTAATCATCCAATGTCATCATTCGAAAAAAATCATATACAAATGTGCACATATGCGGAAGGTTTTGAGTTGATAGATTGGAAGACGATGGATGAAAGAGACTATCATGATAATTACTGCAAGGAGGTTTGTATGTCTGAATGTCTTTGCCAGGGAAAACTTGATATTCATCAGTTGATTTGTGATGGCAATTCCAATAGTTATAAAGATATCTTATTCTTTGTAAAATCGGAGGACGATAAGAGTCAGCTTATGTGGTTGTATCGTCAATTATTTCCTGATGATAATGTATGGTTGAAAATTATTGTTCCCGATTTTTTCTGATTTATTTTGGTAACAGGAGGGGCTGAGATGATAACTTTTGTTAGTGGTAATATACTATGCTCTCCTGCAAAGTGTCTCATTAATACGGTCAATTGCGAAGGTTATATGGGAAAGGGGATTGCTTACCAATTCAAGCTGGCATATCCTCAAAATAATGAAGCCTATTTAAAATGCTGCAGAAGCGGACAGCTGACACCGGGGAAGCTCTTCGTTTTTTCTGAAAATGAAAAAGTGATTATTAATTTCCCGACGAAAAATCATTGGAGAGAAAAATCCAGGATCAGTTATGTTATTGATGGGATGCAGGAAGTCGTGAAATATCTGCAGAATCATCGGGAAATTGATTCCATTGCTATTCCGCCTTTAGGCTGCGGAAACGGGGGCCTTCTGTGGCACGATGTGAAAGACATTATTTTAAAGGCCATCATTCCTGTCCGCAGCAAGGTGGCTGTGTATATATACCAGCCAGGTGATTTCAATCATGCCATGGTCGTTAAAAAGCCACCCAAGGCCCGGCTCTCGCATCTGGTGTTGATGCAGTTCAAGCTGACCTTGAAGAAGTGGGATAAAATGCGTCTGCAGAAGACAGCTTATTTCTTTAATTATTATGCAGGCGAAGAGTATTTCCATTTTGAAAAGCATTTATACGGGCCCTATGATCATGACATAGACATTCTGTCTCGCGAAATCAAGGAAATGCAGTCTTATTATCACGTTGAAACAGGTGGATGTCTGGATCTCTGCTGGAAACAGATTATCAGCCAGAAAAATGAACGTAAGGAGCGCAAGTTCAAAGAACCTATAGAGCGGGCTGTCAAATTTGTAAATGCGATTGATTCTGATACTGATTTAGAGTTGTTGGCGTCCCTGTGTTTTCTTCTGGAATCAGGACCATTATCGGGAGAAAAACTGATAGAGAAGCTGCATGCATGGAATGGACGAAAAGCAAAGCTTTTTGACCGGGACAGCATACAAAAGGCCCTCCAGCTTCTGGAAAATGAAAATATGATTAGCAGAGATTTGATTGATATGTACCAAATAAATCTCCTGCAGAAGCGGAAGTGATGGAAATTTTTTGATTTCTTCTCTTTTCCGACGGTATTGAAAATATCCAAAGGAAAAGTAATATTTAATCCGGTTATTTTATCAGCCGCTAGAAAAATACCAGTTCATAAGATTGTATCAGTTGGTAGATTTTTTCCGTAAAAGAATCAAATGATGCTGATACGTGCATTTGCGAAGATTGCTTCAAAGTATCCGGATTATACATTGTTTATTTATGGAGAAGGTCCGCTTCGTAGGGATTTAGAAAGCCTTATCAAGACACTACATTTAGGAAATCAAGTTTTTTTACTAGGATTTAAGAAAAACATTCATGAACTTATATCTGATGCGGGATTCTTTATACTTTCTTCAGATTTTGAGGGGCTTTCGAATTCTTTATTGGAAGCGATGTGTATGGGCATACCGTGCATTACAACTAATGTGTCAGGTATTGATGAAGTTATTCATGATAAAATCAATGGCGTTCTTGTCCCTCCTGGAGATGAGGGAAAAATGGTACAAGCTATGGATCTTTTAATACAATCACCTAAATTGCGTGAAGAGATTAGCATACATGGTATTGAGACAGGAAAAAACTTTTCTCCTGATTCTGTTTGCGAGGAATGGTTTAAGACTATATTCAATTAAACTATTTATGTTCTATGACAATGGGTATTTGAAATAAATAAGATAGGAAATTATGAGAATTTTCTCTATGACTAATGATAGTGATAATATTATGGCCTATTGCATCAATTGTTTGAACCAGGTGGCCAATAATGAATACCGAACACCAGTGAAGTATCCTGAATATTTTTAGGATATATCTACTGATACTGACGATAAAATTATTCTAAATATTATGAGAAAAAGCCAAGGGCTCTGATTGGGATTTCTGTATAAAGTTTAAAGTTATTACACGGAGTTTGACATGATGAAATGGGATATAGATACTGGTGATTCCGAACCGGGGATATACGTTCAGAAAATTACATTTAATGATGAAAGTACAGTCAGTGATATTGGCAGAAATGACATCATTGTCTTCGTAGGGGCTAATAATGTAGGGAAAAGCCAGACTTTGAGAGATATTTATCACGGTCTGGGGGATGAGATAGTTTCCATTTTGAAGGATATACATTCCTACAAAAGCGGGCAATCAAAGGATATTATTGGGTTAGTTAAAAGCATTTGCTCTATAGATCAATTTTCTCAATATTTTTTAATGGGGAAAATGTTAGTATCACGCCTAATAATATAGATTATTTTATGAGTACTAGCTGCACAAATCATAGCAGCTTAAGGGACTTGTTTGCGTGCGACCTGGATACAGAGAAAAGATTGACCATCTGCTCTCCCGCACCGCCTATTAGTCCTGAAGACACTAAAACTCATCCAATTCATTATGTCGCATTTGATGTAGAGAATAGGAAGAAATTTACCAGCTATTTTTTTAAGGCTTTTCATAAATACATTTGTCCTAACAGGTTGTATTCCAAAGATATTCCCCTTGTAGTAACTGATGAGGAGATTCATCTCGGTGAAGAAAAGTATCATGATGAAACAGAAAGAGTAGAAGCTTATGCAGATGAACTGGCTAAGTATCCTATGGCTCAGGAAGAAGGAGACGGAGTCAAAGGGTTTATCGGTATTTTGCTTTATTTAATTTTGGATTTTTATAAAGTTTATCTCATTGATGAACCGGAAGCATTTCTCCATCCGCCGCAGGCAAGGATTATGGGACAAATGATAGGGGAACTGACGAAAGGAAAGAAACAGACTTTTATATCCACTCACAGCGAGCAGCTGATTCAAGGCCTTTTAGAAACGGCTTCTGACCGAGTTAAAATTGTGCGGGTTACACGGGAAGGGCATACGAATCATGTATCGGTCCTGCATGCGGAGAAGCTGCATAAAGTATGGAAGGATTCTATCTTGAAGTATTCTAATATACTGGAAGGGCTGTTTTGTCGGAATGTAGTTCTTTGTGAGAGTGACTCTGACTGTCGTTTTTATTCGATTATTAATGATTTTCTGCAAAAGGAAAATGGAAAATATGCAGATACTTTCTTTACATATTCCGGTGGGAAACAAAGGGTTCCTGTTATTATGGAAGCACTTTCAGCATTATACGCAAGTATTTTACTGAGGATAGACTCCATGACTATGATCGAATATTTGGCCAGGGGCATGTCAGCATCTATCGAAATACAACGAGATGTAATCACTATTATGAACTTTCTGCAGATTATAAAAAGGTTTTTATGACATCAAGCAATTTTGGATTTGATGAAAATTTAAGCAGCATCAGTATAGGCAGGGTCCTTTGTAGAAATCATATTCCGGTATTGTATTCCAGAGCATTTGCGGACATAGGTACAATTCATAAACGGTTCTTATGCAAAACTGATAAGAATGCTGATAGGCAGATATTTTATTGGGATAAAGGAAAGGTATATAGAGATTATGAAAATCAATTTTTTAATATTCAGGAAAGAGATGAATTTGCCTATATTCACTTTCAAAAAAGAAAATTAAAAAAAGGAGAAAGAATACAATGATTCCAAAGAAGATACATTACTGCTGGTTTGGCGGGAATCCTTTGAGTGAAGAGGTGAAGCAATATATCGCCTCATGGAAGAAGTATTGTCCGGACTACGAAATCATCGAGTGGAATGAGAGTAACTTCGATGTGATGGAGAATGCGTATTGCAAAGAAGCGTATGAGGCGAAGAAATGGGCTTTTGTCTCCGACTATGCCCGCTTGAAAGTGCTCCATGACCATGGAGGCTTTTATATGGATGCTGATGTGGAAGTGGTAAAATCGCTGGATCCGCTTCGCGTCTACGACGCACTGTCTGGATACGAGTCGAAGACGCGTATCCCGACAGGCACCATGGGTGCCTGTCGGGATAATGAATGGATTTCCATGCTGCTCTCCGACTACGATGACAGACATTTCCTGAAGGAAGACGGGACATATGATCTGACAACCAATGTGGAGGTGATCACCCGGTTGACGGTGGAGCGGTATCATTTGCAGCTCAATGGTGAGAAGACGATGTTCGGGGAGAATATGGTATTCCTGCCGTTTGACTATCTGTGTGCGAAGTCGCTGGAGACGGGAGAGATACTCAGATCGGAGAATACGTTTACGATCCATCATTTTGCGGGATCGTGGCTGCCGGAAGAAGTGAGAGAATGGACGAGGCTGCACCGGCAGTATGTGAAGCAGTATATGGAAAAAAGTAAGTGGATTATTTTGAAGCTGGCAGCTATCAAGGCAACAAATGATCTTTATGGGAAAAGAGAAGTTATGAGACGGATTGGTAAGCATTTTCTAGGGAAACACTGATTAAATCGTTGCCAGATTTTACTCTTGTTTTTTTATGCATAGCAAGGAATAACCTGACGCGAATAGCGAGCTATTTAAGGGAGGTTATGACGAAGCTATGTATAAAAATTCTTGTAGAAGCTGACTCTGCGATTTAATCAGCGTTTCACTAAAACAAGTGGGGAAAGGGAAATAGATATGAAAATACTTTCTGTTATTATACCGATTTACAATACCCTTGGAAAATACTTTTCAAAGTGTCTGGCCTCATTGCAGTGTCAGCAGATGGATGAGCTTGAAGTTATTGCTGTAGATGATGGTTCATTGGAACGGAACAGTAATGAAATAAAGGCACAAATTGAAAAGTCGCCGCTTACTATTCGATACTACAAAAAAGAAAATGGCGGACAGAATTCAGCACGAGAGTATGGTTTGACAAAGGCTGTGGGTCAGTTCGTTTTCTTTATGGATGCAGATGATTATGTCGATACGGGGGCGCTAGACCAGGTTATCGGGTTGCTAAAAAAGAATAATCCGAATATTCTTGCTTTTAATTATGACGTGCGTGCTTCTGACGGGACTGTCTTGAAAAAATATAATCGCTGGGAAGGCACATTCAATAAAATGAATGTCGTTCATGGTCTGCTCTATACTGACTCTCTTTGGCTTCAAATTTATAAAAAAGAGGCTTTTGAAAAAAGTGGTATCCATCTTGTGCAGGGAGCCAGAATCGGGGAGGATATGGCATCGGCCACGGCACTTTTGGCTACTATAGGAGAGGCGTGGTCCACCGATGAATGTGTCTATCACTACATAAAACATCCGGGAAGCGCACTGTCTGCCCCGCCCAAAGATGCGGCGCTGGATATGGTTCGTGCGTTTGAGGCGATGCTGGAACAACTTGATGGATCAATCCAGAAAAAGTATCATACAGAGCTGGAATGGCTTGCGATATTGCATGTGTTGTACTATAACACAGAACGAATTTTGCAAAGCTATCAAGGCAATAAGGCACTTATGGAGGATGTCAGAAAATGGATAGAAGAACGGTATCCGCATTGGAGAAGAAATCCGTACCTGAAGTCAGAAAAGATAGCAAGACGTATTCCATTTATTTTAATTACACATGATCACACGCTGCTTTTAAAAATCCTGCGTGGTGCAAAACGAAGACTAAAAGTATTCCTATAGCTTCGCGTTTAGATAAAGAGGTAGAAAAGGTTGCAGGAATGGTAGGGATAAGAGACAATCGCTTTAAGCAAGCAAGCAAGCAAGCAAGCAAGCAAGCAAGCAAGCAAGCAAGCAAGCAAGCAAGCAGAGTACTGGCTGACAGATTATGTGAAACTCTTAGCTGCTTTATTGGTGGTGGCAATACATTCCGAGCTGGTTGTTGATATTGAGAATCTCTTTCTCCGATCATTGCTTTTGACAGCAGAGTCTTGTGCAGTGCCTGTGTTCTTTTGTATTACTGGCTACTTTTTACAAGAAAAAGCGCAAGCAGAAGGGATGCGAAAGGTATGCAAGAAATGGCTGTGTAAGTATGTGCGGCTATATATAATGCTGTCTTTGGCCTATTTACCACTGACTTTTTACGGGATGTATGTTGATTTCGAAAAAAATGGTAATCTGGTGAAAGTACTGCTGAAGCTGATTAAAAACTATCTTTTGGTGGGCGAGCAGTTTTATTCCTGGCCGCTATGGTACTTGTTGTCTGTTATTTTGGGATTGGCTTTATTGTCGATCCTTCCACCTATGAAAAATGGGGAAAAATTGCTGCTCAGCTGTGTGGTATTTGCTGGGGCATGGGTTATTAGTGAATACGCAAGCGTTTATCTGGTGAAAGCTACTATTGGAACTGGGCGGATTTTTACAGGATTCAGTTATCTTTTGCTAGGAATTCTTGTCTATCAGTGGAAATATTTTTTTTCAATCGGCGATTGGCTGGATCATACCGGCGCTATTTTGGTGCGCTTTTTCTTATATGGGGGCTAGATACTCTACCACTAGTCTGTTTGCTGTTTTCGTTACCCCTTGGATAGTCGGCTATGCTATGCGATATAGTGCGAATGTTAAAGATCGGATTGCAGAATGCTGCCGAAAAATTAGTGCATGGATTTATTATAGTCACATGTATTTTCTCTTTGTATGGATGTATATCTTGCCGATACAGCAGGGAGGAATTGAAAGTTTCGCCTTTGCTGGAGGCTTAAGCTTTGGACTATCATGTTTGGTTTGTTTAAGGCAGAATTTAATCAGCGCTTCTTTAAATAGCAGGGCAGATAAAAAATGAGTTCCTAGACTGCAAATTTTTGCTATATCTGCTATAGTGCAAGTGTCTATTAGCTGTCATCGGAGGAATCTATCATGAATCCATATGAAAACTGGAATATCTCAGATACCGATCAGAAACTGTATTCTATCTTCATGCCACGGTACGTAGAGCGGGTGTCAAAGATTGCGAAGAAAAATCAAAAGCTGGTACACTATACCTCTGCTGCTACCGCGTTGAGCATTTTGAAAAATAAAGAAATATGGATGCGGAACACCCGTTGCATGAATGATTTTTCTGAAGTCAGATATGGAATAGAATTGTTTACTCGATTCTGCCAGATGACAGAGGAGTATGATCTACTGAAAAAGGCTTGGGGAAAGAAAGCGGGCATATTTGAAGAGGCTTTTTCCAGTGCTATTCAAGCTTTCGATGAATGGTCGAATTCCACATATATTTGCTGCTTTTCTGAACACGAGGCAGAGGAAGATCAGTTTGGGCGGCTTTCGATGTGGCGTGGCTATGGCACAGACTGCGGAGTGGCTATGGTATTGAGACCAGACTCTTTCGTAGCAGAAAATAGTGATTTTCAAATTCGTACGTCCTCGGTAGAGTACTTGGACAGCGAGCAATTTTATACTCAATTATATGAGTTGGGGGTTCGGGTGGAACGAGAGAAGGCTTTCATTGAAATGCTACCTGATAATGTTATAAGTGAGTGGGTCATGAGAATAATCAAGTTCGCCGTTGTTTCGATCAAGCATCCTGGTTTCAAAGAGGAGAAAGAATGGCGTGTAATCGCTGATATGAATTCCTGCCAGGGGTTGAAGCTGGATACGATAGCCGTCAATGGCATCCCTCAGCTGGTGATGAAACTGCCATTGACCGAGGAAATGGAAAATAATGGAAAAGGGTTTTCTATCCCTGCCAATCTGGATCATTTGATTATCGGTCCGACGCCGTATCCGGCAGTCATTGCGAATGCATTAGTAAAAGAACTGGAAAAGTGTGGTGTGGCGGACCCGTGGGGGAAAATTACGGCATCGGATATTCCCTATAGGGCGCATGTATAAGTATGAATCAACGTAAACTGGGCATATTTCTCAGCTATCTCAATATCACGCTCCAGTCGCTCCTGGGCTTTCTCTATATCCCCATCCTTCTCCATTACATCGGGAAGAGCGAGTACGGGCTCTATCAGCTGATGGGCTCGCTCATTGCGTACTTCGGCATCATGGACTTCGGGCTGTCGGCGGCGGTGATCCGCTTCTATGCGAAGTATCTCACACTGAAGGACCGGGTGGGCATGGAGAATATCCTGGCCATCGCGCTTCGCTGCTACGGAGCAGTGATGGGGGTGATGCTCATCGCGGGCGGGGCGGTGTATACGATGCTGGATGCGGCCTTCGCGGGGAGTATGACGGCAGCGGAGGTGGCGGAGGCGAAGGATATTTTCCTTCTGCTCCTCTTGAATATCGTGATCACTCTCTCGACGATGGTTTTCCGCTCGGTGATCAATACACATGAACGTTTTCTTTTCCTGAAGGGGATGGAGACGGTGCAGCTGGTGCTGCAGCCGATGCTGGTGGTGATGCTCCTGATGCATCATCCGAGCGCGTTCTCTGTAGCGTTGGTGCAGACGGGGCTGAATCTGGTCTTGAGCCTCGCGAGGGTGTATTATTGTTTTGCTAGGCTCCATGTGCGGATCCGGTATCATTATTGGAGTCATGAGCTTATGGTCTCCTTCCGGCGGCTGGCACTCAGCGTCTTTGCGGTGACTTTGATCGATCAGGTCTTCTGGAAGACGAATTAGATCATCTTGGGGGTCATCAGCGGGACGGCAGCAGTCGCGGTGTACTCGACGGCGTCGATCATTTACATGGGTTACATGCAGCTCTCTGTAGCTATCTCGGGGGTTACCTGCCGCATGTGATGGCGATGGTGGAGGAGAAGGCGACGGCGGAGAAATTGTCCGCACTTTTCATTCAGATCGGCCGCTGGCAGTACTATCTTCTGGCACTGGTCGCGACAGGATTCATCCTCTTCGGCGAGCGATTTATTCGGCTCTGGGCGGGTGAAGGCTTCGAAGAGGCGTATGGGATCACGCTTCTCATCATCCTGCCGTTCACGATCGACCTCATTCAGAATGTGGGGCTTGCCATCCTGCAGGCGGAGAATCGGTATGATTTCCGGGCGAAGGTATACTTCGTGACGGGGCTTTTCAATCTGGCACTCGCCATCCCGCTCGGGATGGCTTATGGTGGTACGGGCTGTGCTTTCGCGACAGGGCTCTCGATGTTCCTCGGGAATGGGCTGGTGATGAATTGGTTCTACGCGAAGGAGATCCATCTCGCTATCGCGTCTTTCTGGTGGCAGATTGGGCGGATTTCCGTGACTGTTCTCATTACTCTTCTGATAGGATTTGGCCTTGTCTCGGGAGTGGGGGCGTGTGGTAATATCGGTTTTCTGGTGGAAATTATTTGTTATACTTTCTTATATAGTATTGGAATCTATACGTTCGCTATGAATGATGGCGAACGGAAAAAGGTGCGCGGTATCTGCGGAAGGACGCGGATGGGGCGCCTGGTGGTTTTGTACTTGGATAGAGGGGAAGAATCCATGATGCGCTTAAATATTAGTAGACGGTTAGAAATTCGAGGAGGGAGAGGCTCTTGGCCTAAGCTGCTGATCAAAAAGTTTTTGCGGCATTGGGATTCCTCGCGGAAGTGATAGAGGGATAGACCTATCTTTCCTTACCTAGATCCTGCGGTGATGCTGCTGTGGGATAGGATAAGGGAATATGACATGGACCATAGAAAAAAGAAGATAGGCATTTTGACGTTTCAGAGGGCTGTGAATTATGGTGCATCGCTTCAGATGTATGCGCTGCAGAAGACGGTGAAAGAGCTGGGAGCAGAGGCGGAAATCATTGATTACGACTGCCTACGGATCTCTGACTGCTATCAGGCGTTTCCGTTGCGCGCACTGGTGCATCCACGGCTCTTTTTGCATGCGGTTTTGAATTACAAAGAACAGAGCCATAGAAATCAGAAATTTGAACAGTTCGAGAAAAAGCATATGACCTTTTCGGAGAAGCTGGATAAGAAAGCTCTCCCGCATGTGGCAGACCGCTATGATGCGTACATTGTGGGGAGCGATCAGGTGTGGAATCCACTCATCACGGGTGGGGACAGCGCCTATTTTCTGGACTTTGTGAAGGACAGGCAGAAGAAATTTGCGTACGCTGCGAGCTTCGGTGTGTCTTCCTGGCCAGTGGGATATCCGTCTGCGGGGAAAATGCTCGAAGATTTCCGGGCGATCTCCACCCGTGAAAAGACATGGGAGGGGATTGTCCGTGCAGTGACGGAAAAGATGCCGCTGCTTTCCGTGAGTGTGGACCCGGTCTTTCTGCTGGGACGGGCGATCTGGCAGCATTTTGTGAAACCGGCCACCAGGATGTTTGCCGCACTCTCCGACGTCGTACTTGAGATGGGCGTCGTCGTCTACGGTGCAGGCTATGGTGAAGGATGGAACGTCATGCACAAGCGGGCCGAGACAAAAGAAGCAAGAGATGAGATGCGTGGGAGCAAGTACGTCTAGAGCAATATGCGGGATACCTTCTGCTGCGTCCTCGAAGACCTTTCGAAAGGTCGTACCGTCCTCTTCTCTGGTACCCACTGCCAGTGCGCTGGCCTGAAAAGCCTCACAGAAATGAGACATGCGAGGACGGAGAAACTTTTCCTTGTCGACATAGTCTGCCACGGCGTCCCTTCGCCGAAAGTCTATCAGGCGTATATGGAGTTTATGAAAAAGAGGCATAAAGGGGAGATAGAGGGATTCAATTTTAGAAATAAGGGAAAGTTTGGCTGGCATTCACATGTTGAGTCAGCGATTATTAAAGGCAAGGAGTATGATACCGAGCTCTATGTCGATCTGTTCTATGGACATAATGCTTTACGATCGTCATGCCATCAGTGTCCGTACAAGCATACGGTTCACGTCACGGATATTACCGTGTCTGATTTCTGGGGAATTGAAAAGTGGGCACCCGACTTTGACGACAACAAAGGTGTCTCTTTGGTTTTGGTAAATACCTCTAAAGGAAATGATCTATTCGAAACGGCGAAGGAACGGTTGTATTATCGAGAGGCTCAAATAAAAGATTGCATTCAGCCGCCACTTCAACATCCATTCCCAAGGCCAGCGACAAGGGAACAGTTCTGGCGTGACTTCGAGACGAAGCCCTTCGAATACGTGCTCGCACACTACACCTACCACTACGGCTGGCGGACCTATACGAAGAAGGCTGTCAAGTGCGTGCTGAAAGCCGTCCTCCCTCGCCCTGCGATCGAGATGCTCAAGAAGCTCAGAGGACGGTAGGGCGGGGCGCCCATGAGTGGCAGAAGCAACGGCATAACAATGAAAAACCCGGCAGATACTTTCGTATCCGTCGGGTTTTGTATTTTTCTATGATAACAGAGATTTAATTCAATGGAGATGTATTAAAATTCGGGCGATTTATTTGCTAGAACGTTCTTTGCGAATGGTTCCGATTTTCTTATCGCCTCTCGTATCACGACCATCGTTGTTTCGGATGGTTCCCGGAGGAAGACCATGATTCTTCTCAAAACTAGCAACCGTGCAATCACTTCTTGTTTTTCTTGGTTTATTGGACATATTAATTCCTCCTTCAAGTAGCTACTATCATAGAATATAATAAGTATAGCGCCAAATGGATCAAAAGTCAATATTATTTTAGCACTCGTTCAGATTATTGGCTGATTGTGAGCAACAAACATAGAGTAAGATTTTAGAGTAAGTTTTTTCTCTGATCTTTCACTAGGTCCATCTCGTTATACCCGTCAAAATAAGGATGAGCGTCGCTACGCTGACCATTGCAAACTACAGAGATGTGGAAGGATATGGGAACTGAAGTGGATAATGAGTGGGGGAATATACCCGAAAGGGAAATACCTGCTTGCGGAGATTTTGGGGGGCCAGGATGAGGGGGCGGGCCTCGCGTATATCTATTATTGCAATTTATCGGTTACTAGGAGAGCGAGTGGTAAGTGACCGAAAAATCCTTACGCTCCCATCAATTGCCTTCTACTATAAACCGAATGACAGATACACTGTTCAGGAAGGAACTGAAAGTGTACAAAGGAGAAATACAAATATGACCATTATTGTAACTGGCGGAGCAGGGTTTGTTGGTTCGAATTTTATTTTTCATATGCGGAAGGCGCATCCGGAAGACCGCATCGTCTGTCTGGATAAGCTGACGTATGCGGGGAATCTGTCGACGCTGAAGGGGGTGATGGATCTTCCGAATTTCCGCTTCGTGAAGATGGATATCTGCGACAGGGAGGGGGTGTTTGGGCTCTTTGAAAAGGAGCATCCGGATGTGGTCGTGAATTTCGCGGCGGAGTCGCATGTGGATCGCTCGATTGCGAATCCGGAGATTTTCCTCGAGACGAATATCATCGGCACGGCGATCCTGATGGATGCGTGCCGGAAGTATGGCATTGAGCGGTATCATCAGGTGTCGACGGATGAGGTGTATGGGGATCTGCCGCTGGACAGGCCGGATCTGTTCTTCACGGAGGAGACGCCGCTCCATACGAGCTCGCCGTACAGTAGCTCGAAGGCGAGTGCGGATCTTCTGGTGGGGGCGTATCACCGGACGTATGGGTTGCCGGTGACGATTTCCCGCTGCAGCAATAACTATGGGCCGTATCAGTTCCCCGAGAAGCTGATCCCGCTCATGATCGCGAATGCACTCGCGGATAAGCCGCTCCCTGTCTATGGGGATGGGAAGAATGTGCGTGACTGGCTGTATGTGGAGGATCACTGCAAGGCCATCGATCTCATTCTGCAGCATGGACGCGTGGGCGAGGTGTACAATATCGGCGGGCATAATGAGATGGGAAATATCGATATCGTGAAGCTCATCTGCAAGGCGTTGGGAAAACCGGAGAGCCTTATCACATATGTGCAGGATCGCAAAGGTCATGACCGCCGCTATGGCATCGATCCGGCGAAGATTCATGGGGAGCTGGGGTGGCTGCCGGAGACAAAATTCGCAGACGGTATCAAAAAGACGATCGAGTGGTATCTGACACATAAGGACTGGTGGGAGGAAATCGTAAGCGGCGAGTACCAGACGTATTATGAAAAAATGTACGGCGGGAAGGTTTGATGGTAGTAGGCAGTGACGATACGGGAGCGAGGTCATCCAATATCTGTCTTTCTGCTGCTAGGGGGATCCATCCTGCGTCTTTGGCGCGGCCCCTCTCTAGGGGCCTACGGGATTGGGGTTGTCGCATATTAGATTTTATACGGCTAGGAGGATCCATCCTGCGCCTTTGGCGCGGTCCTTCTCCAAACCATCACGCCTTGCGGCGCCACTGTGAACGAAAACGGATTTCTGCTATCATTAGGGTGGAGACGAC
>OIYF01000106.1_pt1 | contig 40410 bp, 45 predicted proteins | sample 1587971 | NCBI WGS metagenome assembly OIYF01 (sample SAMN03283248) | human gut metagenome | biome: human-associated habitat; material: feces | host: Homo sapiens | place: Peru | collected 2012 | reverse complement strand
CTTTATTCTAACACTGGAGGATTTTTTATACTCTAGGCAAAGCTACGGCTCCACCGGGTCCCCCATCTCAGATGGGGGCTTAATATACGAATACAGTTAGGAGTGAGGAGTGCTGGTGCGGCGCATAAAAATATAGAAGCGCCGCAAGGTACAGATAGTGGCGATGCCCGAAGTTAGTATTTAGTCACCAGTCACTAGTCACTCGAGGCTCCTACTCCCTAGCCACTAATCCCTAGCTACCAGTCACCGCTTCTCTATCACCCCATATGCGGTCGACTGGCCGCGCTTCATCCGGACATCGGTGAAGATGGGATCTCTGAAAATGCCCGCGAAGGGCCGCTCCTTCACGATGACCTTCCTCCGGCAGACGCGGAGAGCTTCTCGTAAGATTTCCGCCGTCAGGCTGTCATACGCCGCTGCCGCCCGGAAGCCTTCCATATCATTTTCTCTGCGCTTCACCGGATGGCGGAACATGGGGTCGAAATAGATGACATCGTAGGCGTCATCCCTGCAGCCTGCCAGATACTCTCTATAGTCGGCATGGATCAGGTGGATCCGCCGGACGGCATCGGTGAGGCTCTCGTCTTTATCCTCGTAGCCTGCGATGCCGGCGCGCCCCACCTCATAGAGGATGGGGCTTTTCTCGAGTGCGTTCACACGCCCTCTGCCCGTCAAAAACCATGACATCGTGCTCGAGTCCCCTGCCTGCCCGAAGGTGCAGTCGAGCACATCACAGGGCCCGTCCGCAGGAAGAAGAGCGCAGAGACGGTCAGGATTTCCTTTTCGAAGCTGCGTGGTCCTTAGCACCGCCGTCCCCATGTGGAAGCGGTACTCCTCACCGTCAGACCAGTAAAGCGGGAGCTGTTTCCCGTAAATGAGAAAGCCGGAAAGCCCCGACTCCTCCGTCATCTCTTCCAGTGTATCGCCGCGCGGGATATAGGGAAATCCCAGCGCTTCTCCGCGCCGCTTCGCCTCTTTGATGATGGAGGAGTCCGCATGGCGGATGGTCGTGACACCCGTCCTCATGGGCGTTTGAAGAGCCTTCCCAGCTCTTCGGGGGTGAATTTGACAATGGTCGGGCGGCCATGCGGGCAGACGAAGGGGCGGCTCGTGTGGAAGAGGTCGACGATGAGCTCTTTCATCTGTCGGATATTCAAGGGATCTCCGCGCTTGATCGCACCGCGGCAGGCGGCATACGCCATCATGCGATGACGCATCGTCTCCGGCGAAGGCACGTCCTTCTCATGGAAAGCGCGCGTGATGTCCTTCATCACCCGGTCCATGTCCGCTTCCGAGAGATCCTCCGGACTTCCCGTGATGCGGATGACGTCCGGGCCTGCCTGCTCAAAGGTGATGCCAAGACGCACAAGCTCCTCCTCATGCTCTTCCAAGAGCGCGAGATCCTCTGGGTCGACATGGAGGAGGTAGGGCACCAGAATCTCCTGCACCGGGATGCCCTCTGCGCGCGCCGCCAGACGGTCATAGCGGACGCGCTCATGCGCCGCGTGCTGATCGATGATGAAGAGATCCATCCCCCGCTGGCAGAGGATGAAGCACTTGGCGACCTGCCCCAAAGGGATGATCGGCTCTTCGGCCTTTGGCGCATCGAAAAGCACCTCGGGCGTGAGTGCTTCTTTTTCTTCGTGCGTTACGCCCGGGAAGACGGACTCCTTCGAGAAAAGTTTCTCTTTGGAAATCGAGGGCTCGAAGGGGATCTCCCGCCTTTCTCCTGCCGGCTTTCCCTGCGGATGCCAAGCGGGCATCGGGCGCCGTTCTTCTGCTGCATAGGCTGCGCCCGGCTCTCCCCAGCGCGCGGGATCCTTTTCTTTTTCCGTGAGCCCGATGTCAGGCCCCACGGAGCGTGCTTCTTCGACCTTGACAGACGTCAGGTCAAAGTCGCTCTCCTTTGCCACCTGATGCCCCGGGTCTTTGATCATTTCGCGTGCGATCTCATCCGGCGTATCCTTGGTCGTCAGCGACTGAAGGACGCTGTGATAGACGAGGCGGAAGATGCTCTGCTCATCAGAGAATTTGATCTCTCGCTTCTGCGGATGCACATTCACATCGATCGACTCAGGAGCGACAGTGAAGGCGAGGACAAGGAGCGGGTATCCATTCTTAGGGAGCAGCGAGTGATAGGCATTGTCGACGGCTTTCGACACCGCGCTGCTCTCGACGACGCGGCGGTTGATGATGATCGTCTGGTATTGGCGGCTGCTCTTCAAAAGCGAAGGCTTGGAAATGAGCCCCGAAAGGATGCCTTTTTCGTTTTCACCCGAGACTTCGAGCATCTCGCCAGCGGTCTTCGTGCCGTAGAGCGCGGACACGACATCGAGGAGACGGCCGTTCCCCGGTGTCTCGATGACGGTGCGTCCATTATTGATGAGGCGGAAGGAAATATCCGGATTCGCGAGTGCGAGCTTCCCCATCATCGTATTGATGCGGCTGGCCTCGGTCCGTTCGGATTTCAGGAATTTCTTCCGGGCCGGCACATTATAGAAGAGATCGCGCACCTCGATCGTCGTGCCACCCGGCGCGCCGGTCGGCTTCACTTCGCTGACGGTCCCGCCCTCGACTTCGACGATCGTGCCTTCCACGTCTTCTTGACGCCGGGTCGTGATGGCCGTGCGGGAGACGGCAGAAATGCTCGCCAGTGCCTCTCCGCGGAAGCCCAGCGAGGCGATGTGATAGATGTTATCCACCGTTGAGATCTTGCTCGTCGCATGACGCACAATGGAGAGCTTCGCATCTTCTGCCGACATGCCGCTGCCATTGTCCGTGACGCGGATGTAGGTGAGTCCGCCGTCCGCGATCTCCACCTCTATATCGCTCGCGCCGGCATCCACGGCATTTTCTACCATTTCCTTGATGGCGTTCACCGGACGCTCCACCACTTCACCGGCGGCGATCTGATTCGCCGTCACTTCATCGAGTACATGGATCAATGCCATCAGCGTCCCTCCTTCGCTTCCCGGCTCAGCCGGAATAAGATCTCCATCGCTTCGATCGGTGTCTTGCTCATGACATCCAGATGCGCCAGCTCGTCAATGATGGGCGAGCTGAAAAGATCCATCGCGCCGACGGCTGCCTGCGTCTTCTCCGGAGCGGGACGGCTCTTCCCATCCTCCTTCTCAAGCCCCAGAAGGATCTCATCGGCTCTGGCAAGCAGCGACTCGGGAAGCCCAGCGAGGCGTGCGACGTGGATCCCATAGCTCCGATCCGCCGAGCCCGGCACGATGCGGCGCAGGAAGGTGATATCCTTCCCCCGTTCCTTGACGGATACCGTGTAATTTTTGATCCGCGGGCTTGTCTCTGCCATATCGGAAAGCTCATGGTAGTGCGTCGCAAAGAGCGTATAGCCGTGGATCTTCTGATCGATATACTCCACGACCGCCTTCGCGATGCTCATGCCATCATAGGTGCTCGTGCCGCGTCCGATCTCATCCAGAATGATAAGACTGTTCTTCGTCGCATGCCTAAGGATGTAGGATACCTCCTGCATTTCCACCATGAAGGTACTCTGCCCCGTAGAAATGTCATCCGTCGCGCCGACGCGCGTAAAAATGCGATCGACCGGCGCGAAGACCGCGCTCCTTGCAGGAATGAAAGAGCCCACCTGCGCCATGATGGTGAGGACAGCGACCTGACGCATGTAGGTCGACTTGCCGGCCATATTCGGCCCCGTGATGACCAGGATCTCCTGATTCCGATGATTCAGCTCCGTATCATTCGGGACGAACATGTCTCTCTTCAAGGCATGCTCGACCATCGGATGACGGCCGTCTTTGATGGAAATATACCCATCCTTCGCGCTGATGATCGACGGACGGATGTAGCGGTCCTTGATCGCTGCCCGCGCTAAGCTTGCGAGGCAGTCCACCGCTGCGAGCGCGCGCGCCGTCTTCTGCATATCAGGGATCTCCGGGCGGATTTCTGCCTTCACCGCCTGATAGATCTTGAGCTCGAGCTGCTCTGTTTTTTCTTTGGCAGAGAGCGCCTTCGTCTCGAATTCCTTCAATTCCGGCGTGATGTATCGCTCCGCATTCACGAGCGTCTGCTTTCTTACATAGTACGCAGGGACAGGGATTTTATTCGCATTGGAGATCTCAAAATAGTATCCGAATACATTATTGAAGCCGATCTTGAGCTTGATGCCCGTCTTTTCCTTTTCCTTCTCTTCCAGCTCTTGGATGTACTTCTGGCTGTTCTCCGACAGCGAGCGCACTTCATCCAGCTCGGCGGAGAAGCCTTCGCGGATGTACTTGCCGTCCTTGATGTTGCCCGTCCCATTCTCATTCATCGCGCGGTCCAGAAGGTCAAAGACAGGGCCATGCGTCGAGAGCTGGCTGTTCAGCTTCTTCAAAAGCACCGAGCCTGCGCCGGAGAGGAGCTGCTTCACCTGCGGCACCACGCGAAGCGTCGCTTTGAGAGAGAGCAGGTCTTTGGGCGAAGTCGAATTCGCCTCGATGCGAGAAAGAATACGCTCGAAGTCAAAGACGCCGGAAAGCATCTCTTCCAGACGTGAAAGCTCCGTCATGTGCTGTGTCAGCTCCTCGATCGCCGACTGGCGCAGTATGATGCGGTTCACATCCGTCAGCGGCCGCTCCAGAGAACGCTTCAAGAGGCGCGCCCCCATCGCTGTATGCGTATAGTCGAGAAGCTCTAAGAGCGTGCCGCGCCGCCCGCCGTCACGCATATTCCGCGTGATCTCCAGATTTCTAAGGCACTCCTCGGTGAGCGTCAGCGTATGATCCTCACGGATCGGCCGCGGATCATGGAAATCCGCCGCCTCCGAGCGCATGACCTCCTTGAGGTATCCGGAAAGAAGGGCGAAGGCCTTCTGCACATGGCGATTCTCTATCGATGCTGCCGCCGGTTGGATCGCACTCTCGTCCTCATCATCCCTTCGCGTCAGGAGACAGGCCCCGAGGCGCGCCGCGGCGAAGCGGGAGAGCTTCTCATAGAAATCATCCGACACAAAACACACCGCTTCTGCGGGACTATATACCGACAGAAGGTCGAAGAAGGCATCCTGCTCCTTCTTCTTGTCCCAAGTCCCCCACCAGCACTCGCCCGTCGAGACATCGGCGAGCACGGCGGCGATCTCCTTGTCCGCCTCTAAGAGGTAAATGAGATAATTGTTCGACTTATCTGCGATGGAATTTTCAAAAAGGATCGTCCCCGGCGTGATGACACGGATGACATCCCGCTTGACCAGCCCCTTCGCCTTCTTCGGGTCTTCCAGTTGCTCGCAGATCGCTACCTTGTACCCCTTCTGGATCAGCCGATAAATATAGAGCTCTGCCGCATGGAAAGGCACCCCGCACATCGGTACGCGGCCATCCTGCCCTGCCGACTTCCCCGTCAGCGTCAGCTCCAGCTCATGCGATGCCGTCAGCGCATCGTCATTGAAAAGCTCATAGAAATCGCCCAGACGGTAAAAAAGCAGACAGTCCTGGTATTTCTCTTTGACTTCCTTATACTGTGCCATCAAGGGCGTTTTGGCCATGGTCTTGTTCCTTCTTTCTGGTCATTCTAATTTAGGCAAAAGGCATATATCTCCAAGTTAGGAGTGAGGAATGAGGAGTGAGGAGTGAAGGTGCGGCGCAAAACAATAATAAAGCGCCGCCAAGTTTTATACTACGCAACGCGCACAATAATAAAAAAGGGGGATTGGGGCGCTATATGAACTGTGCGCCCCTTCCGCCACTCCTCACTTCTCACTCCTAACTCCTCACTATGTAGATAGGCGTTCAAAGAAAACTCGAAACTACACCAATTTCCCTTTTAGCACCCACGTCTGGCCGACCTCGACTTTTGCTTCCAGCGTATCGCCGACCTTGACGCCTTCCTGATACGGGAAAAGGATCATCTTATTGCCCGATGTACGTCCATACCAGACATTCTCCTGCTTCGACGGACCTTCGACGATGATGGGATAGGTCTTGCCCTCCATCGCCTGATTCAGAGAAAGGCTCACCTCATTCTCCACATCCATCAGCTCCTGCAGGCGGCGGTGCTTCGTCTCCTCATCAATCTGATCCGTCATGCGCGCTGCCGGCGTGCCATTTCTCGGCGAATAAATGAATGTATATGCCGAATCGAAACGCACCTCTTTCAAAAGCGCGAGCGTCTCCTGATGCATCTCTTCCGTTTCTCCCGGGAAGCCGGTGATAAGATCGGTCGTCAGCACGATGTCCGGCATCTTTTCACGGACGTAGGAGACAAGCTCCTTGAAATGCTCGATCGTATATCCGCGATTCATCTTCTTCAGCATTTCATTCGAGCCATGCTGCACAGGCAGATGCATATGACGCGCCACCTTCGGCGAATCCGCCATCGCATCCACCATATCGAAAGTCATATCTCTCGGATGCGACGTCATATAGCGCACGCGCTCGATGCCATCCACCTTGTCGATCGCGCGGATCAGCGTCCCGAAGTCCGTCCCGTTTCTGAAATCAAGACCATACGAATTCACATTCTGCCCGAGGAGCGTCACCTCTTTATAGCCTTCCTTCGCAAGCCCCTCTATCTCGCGCGAGATATCCTCCACGCTGCGGGACAGCTCACGGCCGCGTACATACGGCACGATGCAGTACGTGCAGAACTTGTTGCACCCCTGCATGATCGGGATCCATGCAAAGACATGAGACTTACGCACCGCACGAAGCTCGCTGTAGTCACTCACACTGTGCGGATTCCTCGCCGTCTTCACCACATGGCCGCCACGCGCATCCTCCTTCGAAACGATCTCCTTCAGGTCATGGATATGGTACGGCCCGATGACGAAATCAATGATCGGCATACGCTCGATGAGCTTGCCCTTATTCTCCTGTGCCATGCAGCCGGCGATCCCCAGAAGCAGATGCGGATTTTTATCCTTCAGCTTCTTGATCTCCCCGATCTTGCCATAGACCTTCTCCTCCGCATTCTGACGGATGCTGCAGGTATTCATGATGATAATATCTGCCTCTTCCATCGTCTCTGCCGGCGCATATCCCAGCTCCTCCAGCTGTCCATTGATGCGCTCCGTGTCCGATTCATTCATTTGGCAACCGTATGTGATTGAATAGTACATCTTTTTCATAGATTTATCGCTCCTGTAAAATAATGCTTTTTAGCATTATATCATATCACTGGCTGACCATGTAGCAGACTAGCCAGCTACAAGCAGCGAAAGCCTTAATAACTTATTTCCTCGCATTTCTATTCTTTTTTTATTGCTTCACAGCATCCGCAATCCGCTTCCGCGCCGCTTCGAAATATCCCGGATCCTTCTCAATGCCGATAAAGCTCCGCCCGAGGTGCTGGCATGCGACGCCGCATGAACCGCTGCCCATACACGAATCCAAAACGGTATCGCCATCATCCGTGTAGGTTCGGATCATGTATGCAAGGAGGTCAACCGGCTTCTCCGTCGGGTGGATCTTGCTCGCATTGTTGCCGTTCGAGAAAGTCAAAACGTCGCGAGGGCATCGCATCCCGTCGTCATTTATAGTCGTCGCGCGGTCGAAGCGTCCGTAGTTCCGGGTTGGTCGTGCGCTTCTTTTGGCAGTATACGGCTTGCCCGGCGTTTTCTGCGGGTGATATGTCGGGAGGTGCTCGTAAAAGACGAGGATATTCTCATGCGTCCGGAGCGGCATCCGGTTTGCATTTAAGAAACCGACGGGCATAGTCTTATGCCAAATCCACTCATAGCGATACCACCTTCGATTGCTGTTTATCAGATCAGCGCCGAAGGGCATCTGGGCAAAGAGGAGGACAGCCCCGCCGGGTTTCAGTATCCGCCGGTATTGCGCCCACAGCGCATCAAGCGGGATCGGGACATCCCATGTGTTTTTCGTGGTGCCGTAGGGTAGGTCGGTAAAGATCATATCGACGGTATGATCCGGAACCTTGTCCATCTGATCTAAGCAGTCACCTTGATAAAGATTGATCATGCGCCCACCTACTTTTTACTCAATGCATACAGCAGACCACCCGAGATTGCAATCCAGAGGTTACGCTGTCGAGTTTTCGTCTCAATGTCCTTCTTCGCCTCGTCCTCTAATTCTTTCAAGGATTGATTTGCACTCGCTAATAATTTCCGCGTCTCGGCGTTCGTTTTCTTCGATTCTGCCAGCTCTGTCTGCGCTGTTTCTAACTGCTTCTGCTGCTCTGTCAAGAGATCCTGCTTGGTCGCGTTGCTCTTCGTCAGCTCGTCTAAGTTCGTCTCTAACGTTATCAGCTCGCTTTCCGATATCTGATACATCTCCTCGGCCTGCGAGGCAGAACCAACAGAGAGACAGAATAATAATACCGCCGAAAATACAATACACTTTGTATTTTTTGTAAAATTCGTAAATTTCATGCATGACTACCACCTTTCATTCTTTCCACTGATCTTGATAAAATAACGCTTTCCCACGAATGTAGTTGCCGCCACTTCCCCATTCTGTACTGCCTGGCAGGATCCACAGATCCCAGCGCTCACAAGTCGTGTTGGGGCCGTACTCGTCCAATTCCGCGGCTTCCGCATGTGTCATATAAAGAGACTGTCTAATAGGCCTGTGTGTAGCATCGGAAATGGTAGCAATTACTTGTGCCAAGCATTCGATCTGTGCGTCTGTAGGCGGGCAATCTCCGAAATCAGCACTTCCATCTGCATTTAATGTTGCGTCTTTACAACAATCAATAGCAATGGCTAGGCTCCTATAATTCCGGTGCCAAGTAGCTGCTGGCTGCTCTCTGAAATCTTTAGTACGGTAAATCGTGCCTTCATCATCAATGTTGATGTGATAATCGTCTGGATGATAATTATAGCTGCCGGCCGTCCAATGGATGTATACAACGTCAAAAGCGCCAGCCGCACGTTCAATACAATTTTTCAATTCTTCCAGTGTAAGAGTATCCATCATCTATTTCCTTTCTGTATAACCGCCTGGAGCACTGTTGTATTTGCTATTTATCAGCTTATTCACTACCTGCGTGGCCGCACCGCCCCCGCCGGTTAAGCTGGCGAATGTATCATAGTTATCCCATTTTTGATGGGTATACACCAAGTAAGCAGATACCGCCAGAAACGCCAGCCAGCCGATCACCGCAATCACTCGTGTCAGCGACAGCTCATCATTTTCATAAAGCAACATTTTTAAATACTTCATGTTATCACCTCTTTTTATTTTGATGGAAGTTTTCGGATATCATTCAAAATGGCGGTGCCTTGTCCATTGCCCCCTAGCCCGTGGTAACTGGAGTAAATATGTTCAGCGCTCGCCTTGTCTGCATATGAAAGCCATTTTTGCCGCGCTCCGCGTTCGTGAATCCGCCGGAGTTCCAATAGCAAAATGGCTTCTACTCCTTTCTCTAATGCTCTATAGTGCTTTGCATTATCTTGGCTTTTCCGCCAGAAAAACCCCATTAAAAAAGTACCGAAGCCATAAATAGCTTCAGGTACTAATGACAAAAGCCAATCCATATTTGTTGGCACCGCCTTCTATAAAGTTTTTAAAAGATTTTTGAGACTTGATTTTAGTCGTTTTTTATTCTTGAAATTCGCAAGTGTGTAATTGATATAAGAATACGCAATATTGCTCATAACCTTGGCTTCCCCATGCTCTACAATCAAAGGCGGCATGCTTAGATTCGTACAAGAGATCAAAAATCGGTCATTACTTAATGCCGTAGCTCTAATATTTATCCAGCTGCTCGCAAGATTTTGAAGTTGTGTCCCAAGTGAGTTAATTACAAATTTACCATGGTAATACAATTTGAAAGATTGTACGGTCCCATTTCGATATTTATCCATTAATTCAAGCACAATGGAAAAACCATTACCTATATTATAATTGGTTTGCACTGGGATTACTTTTTTCTCTTCGGAAAAGGGGGTACCGCCGAAAATGGAAATCTCCCCCTCCCAGGCAGATTTATCAATAAGTTCTGGACGGGGAAACATAAACACCCCTAGAATGGTAGTTAATACCATTGGGAAGTTTTTAAAGCCCTGATGAGAGTATGTCCTTTCATACAAAAAGCTCTTGGTCCAACTTTCAGTATAATTAAAATTATATTTCCCCAGTAAGGATCCATTCTTATCAGAGGGCCGGGAATCGCCACCAGATATTGCAGCTCCTTTTAACGAATAAGAATTACGTCTAAATACTGACACATAGGTACAATTTTTTTTTACTATCCCCCCACATTCAACACTGATTTGAATAGATTTGTTAATTCTAACTGTAATCCAATCCTTATATCGCCCCATTCGAAACCCGTTCAACTTGATTTTCACCTTGTGTGTATAACATTGTGGATTTTCTTTCCAATAGTTTTTAAGAAAATCAAAATATTCCTTTGCTTTTGGCGATTGCGGTGCATCATCGGAATATTCATAGGTTATGCTATATTCTCCATATTCTCCATTTCCAGAAGAATCTATTGAATCAGTAGAAATAAATGGATATGCGTTAGCGCTTACGGAAAAGGATATATTCATGCTGCAATTTAAATCCGGGTAAACCTTAATGTTATTCATATATAAATAAATGCAATTGATCCCGGATGGAGGTTTAGCAGAATAAGGAACATTGCTGCGTTCTGAACCTGTAGCGTCCCCGCTTGCATCCACATCATTTATAATCGCAATGGTGCTTTTTTCTGCCTCAAGTAGTCCTTCTCCTATGAATCCGCTACGCTTGTCAATTCTTTTTACAACTTTACCATTTACTCTTATCAAAACAAAAGGATCTATTTCTTCTACATTGTCTCTTCGGACAATCTTATATATTTCCCTTAATGGGCGGTGAAACAACCCAGAAATAGTTATTTCATCCTCCGGCTCAGCATCGAATGATGCTTTTTCTATAGGTATATGAATATCGGGGCCAGCGTAAGATAGACCAATGTCATTTTCTACTATCTGGTTGCGATAAGTAACAACCCCATTTTGGTGCTCAATCGTTACTAAATTACCTTTTTTATCAATGCACGCATCATCTGGAGTAAAGTTCCCGAGGTATTCGCCGGTTAACACATTAAACCACTTCATGCCTTTATAGTCACCGCGCAGCCCTACATAAGCGTGATTCTTATCGCCGGCATATGCAGCAATTCTGGCTGGAATTATAGCCCCAATTTTACCTTTATTAAAAGAAAGATCCGCCAGTTGATCGGCATAACGGCCATTCTCGCCCCTCATTTCCCCATAACATGTATAGGGCAAGCATGCATCATTGATGTTGCAGCAAGGTGCATTTCCTGCGCTTTGATGCCCGTAAATGGTCGTGCCGTTCGTCCATACCCACGCCCCTACCGCAGGGCTGTAATCTCCCATTGTATACAGGCGGCGTCCCTTTGTGTCTGTATAAACACCGTTACCGCCGCCTGTGATCTGCACTCGCTCCATGCTACACCCCCACTATAACAGCTGTACCGCAATACACATTAGCCCATACATACATACCATCACATACATTCACATCAACGGCCAATGCATACGGGTAAGAACGGGCACCGATCGTTACCGTATTTCCATGGATCTGCCCGCGCTGTATGGCGTCATTGCTTTTATGATTTGCCTGGAAAAGTTTTCTAGCCGTCTCTTCTAGCCCTTGAAGTCCGTTCATATCAATACCACCTTATCATTGTTACTGTCTGCCTTAATTCTCTAGGCGTTTGTGTCACCTGGTTCGATTCGAGGAAGTATGCAGCACCGTTAAATAAAATCTTGTCGGTAAAGTCTATGAGATGGGGATACTGCCAAATGTCCATACTTATCTTCTCTTCAGTCTTTCTGTTCAACCATTCAATGTCTTTTGTCAGCTTTTTCAGCGTAGCAGTATCACTGATCGGGAAAGACGTATCAAACAGTGCAGCGCCCTGGTAACTTTCACTGCTGTTATCCGGGTATTTCCCGCCGAGGTTCAGGTTGGACTGGTCCACAATATATTTGCTGGCCTTACCTCCCGGTTTCCCGTTAGAAACGCTTGAATTGTTAAATTCGCCGTCCACGTATACCGTAGTGCCATACCAGCCGTTACCCAGGTAAACATGCTGTGTAAGTGTCTCGCTGGTTGTATTGCTATCCTTTTCTTTAGTAACTGCTTTTTCGGATGCAAGGTAACGATCATTTAACGTGATCGCATAATCATAGGTTGTTGTAATCATTTCATCCGGTGTAACGGTTACTTTTTTGGTTAGATACCCATCAGAATAGTCATAAGTGCTGGTAGTTGTTCCTTCGGCCGTCTTAGTGACTTCCCGAGTAACAAGTCCATCTACATAAGTAACCATGCTCTCGCCGTAACGAATAGTGCCATAGAATCCCAGGGGCTCTATAGTAATATGTCTCGCCGAATGGCCGCCCACCGTACCGCCCCATACGGAGCGCATCAATCGCCTGTCTATGGATGGTCTGGAATGTTTCGTGTGGGTAAGATCGATGGTATTCGGCTCATGGCCACGCTGTATTACTTTCAGGGAATCGCCGCGAAGCAGTACGTTGATCCAGTCCTGTGGCACGTTGCCCGCCCAGCCAAATAAGCTGCCAATAATATTTTGTAAGGTTGCGCCATCGATGCCAGAGAAGGAAGAGGACGGAGTGAAGTCATCCGCATACCAAGCCAGCTGCTTCCCCATCATGGCTGCAACTCTTGCTGCATGTGCTTTTGCTGTGCTTGCGCCGGTATAGCTATAGGTAAACGGGGTATAAAGCAGCTGATCTATATCATACATACCTATAATGGTTCGCATTAAGCCCTGCCCGCTGCTTTCATATGCCTTAAACCTGTAGTCCCAATCCAGTAATTTGCCCTTAATGACCATTTCCAGATCCATGTCTACCGGTGTTACCATCGTGAAAGTATCTGTAAGCTGACCTTTGGAAAGCTCAATACTAATAGATTGCGGTTTAATGTCTTTTGCCTGGTATTCCAGCGTGCGGAGGGTATCGGCATGAATAGCATACTCATGGCGAAGGATCCTGCAGGTATCGGATATTATATCCCCTGTATCCACGCACGGGATCCGCAACGTGTCATAGTAGTTAAGGCCAGTATGGCGAAGGAACCGCCCGGCATCTGCCTTAATAGCAGGGCATTGTACAATAGAAAAGGCGGTATCTGCTATCAGTTCCGCCTTATAAGTCGTATGAGTTAATAGTCTGGCTGTATCTGCCTGTATAGCAGTATTTCCCGTGATCTGTCTGGCCGTATCCGTGGCAACTTCTATCCGCTTAGAGATAATACGCTGCACGTCGAATGCATGACAAGGCATCGCATCGATTTTCCTGAAGGTATCGCCAAGCAAATTTACTGCATATGTTGCGCCTGTGATAGCTCTATCCGTATCGTAAATGGCCGATACCTGTTTAGTTAAATATCTTCCTGTACTGGAAAGAATGGACTTTGAACAGGTCATATCGCGCAAGGTAGCAGCCAGAAGGAAAGCATTTGTAGCGATGCCGCGACGGGTATCTGCTAACAAATTTACTTCACCGGCGGTTTTTCGGCTGGTATCTACTGCCAATTCAGCTATAATCTCATCGCTTTTTCTGTAGACAACATACACCTTGCCCGGATTATAGAGGCCGGCATAAGCCACGAAAATGTGTAATGGCGTAGTCTTAACTGCGTATGCTGCTAAAATCACCGGTGTATTGCTCATAACTAGCCCTTCATTGTTGTTAATTTAAACGTGGCATTTTTAAGGTCTGCCACAGTCCACTTTTTTCCTGTTGCCGGATTCTCTAACATGGCTTTCCCGTTCGCTGCCCCATTACGGATTGGCATGGTTTCGATAATGATATCGTTAACCGATGTTTGTATCTGGTCCACCTTAGTTGAATCATATTTCACGTTAATGCCACTCATACCTACCGCTGCGATTTCAGGGTTAGCAAATTCTTCACGCATTTCTTCTTTTAACTTTTCCACATCAATGGATTCAGCGAGACTTTTACCTGCGGCATCTAAATAAATATTGCCGCTGCTATCCGTCGAAAAATCACTAGCTTTTAAATCGACTTTCGGGATTGCCAAACGATAATTAGCTAAATCAAAATCCGCTACCATGAAATTTACTACCGTTATCCCGCTTAGCGTAAAGGCAATTGCACTGATCGGGGCATTTTCTCCAATTTTTCGTTTTGCTTGGTGGACCAATACATTATCGCGATAAACTTCAACACTCCCCGTATTCCCTAAAAGCATATTTACTACGATCTCCGTAGGGAAGTTTGTTATATTACCAAAATTGTTTGATTCACTTGAATCGTCATAATAAACGCTAAATCCACTCCAAAAATGTAGCCCAAAAGTTTTATCATTGGTATCTCTAAAATACAACTTGTTATTGCCCGATGTGCTACCATTCACTTTCACGCGAAAAGAAATATACTTATCGCATTTTTGGGGCAGCCGGTAAGTTAAATTACCTGTGATTGGGTTTATCTGTACTGCTAATATAATAGCCACTCCCTTCTATGTTTTAGCGGCTTTTACTGCAAACGTCCTCGCCTTTAATGTTTCTAAATCCCAATTTTGCTTACTGATCGGATCTTGCGCTAAACTGGTAAACATGACACCTCCCCGATCTGTCGGGGGTTTCGTTTCGACCGTCAAGCCATCAACAATTTCCGCCGCAGTGTGTCCGGTATCTAAATCGATACTGGTTTGCCCTACTTGTAATGCTGTGATTTGGTCAGAAAAATCACTATTCTCCAGCATTGATTCTTTCAACTTGTCAATGTCAACTGTTACCCCCCCCCGAATTGTCAACATTCAATTTCGCTATAGCAACATGTTCATTGCGGCAATCTCTATCCGAAATAATGATATTTGCAAGTCCATCATATCCAGCATCTAACTTATTCGCTCCCGCAAATGTAACTGCCGTAATCTTCTCATATTTCCCTGAGGATTGCGTGTTAACCAATTCAATACCATCAACTGTAACAGATAACATCGTCTTTCCCGCTGCTAAAGAAACATAAACCAAAACAGTATGGAGCACGTCTGTCTCCAGTGCTTGGGAAAAAACCGTCGAATTGTCACCGTTAGATTCGTTAATTTCACTGTTGATAGAATAAGAAAACCCATGGCTAACGCTATTCATGTGCTGAAGTCCAGCTATAACATCATCCCCGCTATAAACACGCAGCACTTTATAGCGGTTTTCAGACTTTTTGTAATAGGTATCAAATTTTATACAGATAGAAGAAAGCGACGGTATTTTTACAATACCCGCGGCGCTCATTAGGTCTATATAAACGCCGTTCTCTGGATTCATAGTCTTACTATTTCCGCCACGCAAAACGCGGCCATCCTTGAAACCATCAAATAATTCCGGATATCCCGGATTGATATATTTAAAGCCCATAAACGCCCCCACTATACCGCTTGGATAACAGTGCTAGAATAAAGTACCGTTGAATTATCCTTTTGCGGCTTTTCGTCACTGCTGGCTTCCACTTTGACCCAGAAGATCCGATTCTTGCTTGCAATCGTATCTGCAAAAGTGACAGTATCACTCCAAACTCCGTTAGCCTTCATTTTCGCCTCATCCGCCGGCGTGCTAGTTACCTGCCCGCTCGTGCTGCCTTTCAATGTCCCCGTCATCTTAAACGTCACTACCTGCCCGCTGCCTGCATAGCGTTCTTTCACCGTGACGGCGGTATCATTGGCCGTTGCCATGTAGATCATTGATTTATCATTGATTGCATTTGCAAGATTGGTAGCTGTCGCAGCTGCCGCGCTCCCTACCGCAAAATCTTTGCCCGCAGTCAGCGCGGTATCATTGCCGATCTGGAAGGTATCGTTCGCGGCCGCATTCGTGGTAATGGTAAAAGTCGCCTGTGCTGCGGTGCTTAAATCCGGGGCAAACTTCCATTTTTCAATTTTTCCGCCCGTGTCTAAAAGCTGGCTGCCATCATAGTATTTTTTACTAAGCACTGTATTCCCTACTGTCTCAAATCCATCGGCGCATCTAATAGCAACTTTGAATAATTTGACTTCATTGTTGGTTGCATTCAATACTGCAGAAAGCGGTGCCGTAAAAGAGTGATCCTCCGATACCATAGTACCGTCTACCCCGCCCGCCGTCGGGTTATTCATATAAAGATGGATATAATCATTCATAGATTTTACCTCACTATCCTAAAATGCCTTTCGTTACAAACCAGCTGATTGCCTGAATCAAGAAAATGCACACGCAGCCGACAAGGAAATCTCCTCGCATGCGCTTTACTTCCATCATGATTTCTTTATATCCGAAGCCGTTCTGCACGTCATGGAAAACAAGCACGAAAAGAAGGACAATCGCCGTAACAATAAAATTGATAAAAAGATAAGTAAACGACAGCATATTTATACCTTCCAAAATTCAAGATCCAGCTTGTGATAGCTTTCATGGTAGTTCACATAAGTATCTTTCTTAATGACAACGCGCATATCGCCCCATTCCGTACCCGCATGATCCACAATTTTTACTTTCTTGCGGTTTTCCCAATAGTTGTAAACTTTCAAATATTCCTGATACTGCATCAGCACCGTACATGTAATTACATCGCCGGCCGCTACATGCCCGTAATCCTCAACGATATCCCCATCAATAATTTCATGTTTGGTCTGTCTGTCATCCGGTGTATAACTCCAATCCTCTGGCCTTCTAAAGGCTTCTGCATCACCAATTTTTAGCCGCATCATCAGCCTCCAGTATCGTAAGAATAATTAGCCGCATTTATTACCTTGCTGATTGTGTTATTTACCCGGTCAGCGACAGTGGAAGTCATGCGGTTAATTGTATCGTTATCTGTAAATACCCCGCCTTCTACTGTGATGTTCGTAGTAATGCCCGGAATATCATGGTATTCCTGCGCCCCGCGATAAACAGATATGGAATTCTTAGCCAGTTCTCTAGCCCATGAATCCACCTCCAGCCCAGGGATCAGATTATTTTTAACGGCGCTCATTGCATCCGTAAAGCCCATGAGTTCTTGCGGAGTCATCCGCTCATTCTGCACGCCATACTGCTGCCGCATAGCGTTAAGTATCCCCATTTTGGCATTCGCTGCTTTCTGCTCCGCTGTTCCCGGCCCCTGCATCGCCTGACGGTAAATATCCAGGTATTTTCTTTGCTGCTTCAATGCTTCCAGGCCTGCTTGCTGGCGTGCCTTCCCTTTCTCACGTTCCGCCCATTTAGTGGCCGTGACTTCATCGACGCCCTTTTGGATCCATGCGCGCTTTTCCCTTTCAATATCATCAAGCCTGTTTTGTAATGCAGACTTCCAAGATTTTTGAATCTGGGAAAGGGTATTATCATTGAAATCTCGATAGATCTTTGCCTTTTCGGCTTCTGCCAATCTAACTATTTCTTTCTCGCTCGCCCCTTCAGCTTTCAGCTTCTCGACGCGCTGGTCTATTTCATGCAGGCTGTTTTCCAAGTCACTGTGCGTAGCCTTGTACAGGCTATCCGATACCTGGCTATTGATTTTAGCCATAGCGGCTGCGGCCTTTTCTTCTTCTTTTGATAGTGCTTCTTTTTCAACGCCTCGCCCAGTTGCGGGATCATATACCTTCTCTGGCAGTTTCTCCAAATCTTCCTGCGTGTACTGGCGCATGCCTTTCAACATGCGTTCCCTCTGTAGCGCTTTCTTTTTGGCTTCAAATACTTCTTGCTGATAGGTATCATTGGCCGCGCTGCCATACTCTCGGTTGCCTAGCCCTTCTGACTGTAAGCCAGCTCGGGCTCCGCCGCTCGCTTTTTCCATGTAGTCTGTAATTTGCGATATATGCACTACAATATCAGAATTAGCCGCTTCATCTTTCAGCCGCATCAAAGAATCAATGAAATCATTTACATTATCTTTGGCATCCTTTACGTGTACTTTGATGCCGTCCATCGCATCCGCCACACCACTTGCCGGATCTTTAGCGTCTTTTGCGACGCCTACCATCGCTTCAATGGCAGCTGTCAATCCCTCGATACCAGTAGTTACCACGGGCATAAATAGCGCCCCCATGACGCCTTTTAGCTGCCCCATGGCCATACTCATTTCACGTTCCGTCATAATCAGTTCTTTTGACTGCTTAACATCAAGTAAGCCCGTGGATGGGATGGACGCCGCACGACTTAATAACTCGGTCATATTAGCAAGCACCGGGATCAATTCGGCTCCGCGTGCGCCTAAAAGTTGTGTCGCGTATTCCGTTTCTTGCCCATTAAAGGCTGCCAGCTTATAGCCTTCTGCTAACTTCTGTAGCTGCTGTGTGACTGGCAGTAAATTCCCCTGTGCATCTGTCAGCTTCACGCCGAAGCGGTCTAGCATGCGTGTGGTATCGTTCCCATCCGCTCCTGCGCTCATAATGGCCTTGTCTAATCGTATGATTGCCGGCACTGCTGTACCTACATCTGCACCAGCCAATGCAAACACCTTTTTCATGCGCGCTGCTTCAGCTGTTGTTGTGTGCAGCTTAGTAGCCAGCTTATCCAGTGCTACCCCATTCGCGGCGGCGGCTGTACTAGCCTTATACATCCCCGTAGCCATAGCCAGACCAGCCGCGGCGGCCATACCTACCGGGCTTTTAGCCATAGTCATAAGGCCAAGTGCATCCGCCCCCTGTAAAGCCACCTGCCCCATTGTGGCACCGTTCGCAATCGAATTTACAATCTTTTGTGCGGTTCCTACTGGTTTCGCATTTTGCACGGCATGTACTTTCCCCAATTCTGCGCGCAGAAGTTCAAGATTTTTCCTTTCATTCAGCAATCGGGTTTCTAATTTCGCGCTGGCTGCACTATCCTGGCCTTTGATTTCAACCATGCGCAGATAGGCCGCATTGACCAGATTCACTTTCTGGCGCTGCAATTCAAACTGTGCCGTCAGTGACTTTTCCTGCAACTTTAGCCGTTCGACCTTGCTGCCTGCATTTCCCAAGGCTGTGAGATCTATATCTGTCTGGATCCTTAACTTTTTGCTCTCATGATTTAGCTTACTCATGGCTTGTGATACGGTTTTATCCGCTAACGCAAAATCGCCTTCCAATTCAGATAAATCGATTTTCAGTTTTGCGCTTAATTCTGCAATAGTTTCCTTCGCCATTTCCTCACCACCTTAGAAAATGCCCGCCTTATCAATAGGCGTAATGCGCGGCGCGTTCTCAATTTTCTGCTTCACCGCGTACAGGTCAAAAATATAGGTCAAATCTGTATCCATTAGCTCTTTGGGTGTCCAGTTGTACCACCGATGGAAAAGCTCCAGCCAGCCCATCACCGATTCAAAAGGCGACAAATTTATATCTAATTCGTCGCCTTTTCCCCGTTTTTTGATTCAGATAATGCCTTATTGGAAATTTCAACCATGACAGTGTACAGCTTCGCAAAAAGGATTTTCAGATCTTCCAGATCAAGCCCGTCGATCACATCCTCCGCCGTCACGCCTTCATACATGCTTGCAATGCATTCCGCCGTGCCATGAATGTACTCCGCTACAGAAAGATCCTCTATGGAATCTTCGAATTTGGCAAAATCATACCAGTTTTTTACCTTTGGTTTCACCATTTCGTAGCTATGACCATGCAGCACCAGCTGCGGTGCATCCTGCTTGCCACTCATCATTAGCCCCCTACGATATCCACGGTATTGTACCAACCGTCGCCCGTTGTGCTTTCATAATCTGCTGCATCTTCATCTGCTACCCGCTTCCAGGCACTATCATATTCACGCACGACAAAATGCCCCGTAAGTTTTACTGTATTCCAATGCGTCGACGTGTCTTTCCCCTGGAAGTTCTCTTCCGGTTCTGCAAACTTTCCTTTCAGCAGCTTCACGAATCGTTTTTTACCATTGGATTTCACCGATTCAAAGAGTAAAGCTACATATGGCGGAGTATCAGTGCTCTTATATTCCATCACGCCTTTATTCACGGTATGCCCCAGCAGCGCCGCCAGGTCATTCAATGGCACCTGCGCAGCGTCTACCGATACGCTAATGTCCCCTAAATAATCCGCAACATCGAAGGGAGCATCATCGCCATACAGCGTATCAATCCCTGAAGATGGTTTTACATCAATTGTGCGCACCCCCGCCACTTTTACCGGCACTTCATACGTTGCTCCGGTTTTATCATCCGTTTTCATAATTGCATAATGCAGATTTCTTACACCGATCAATACACCTTTGCCCATATTAGATCCCTTCCTTTTCTGTATCCAAAATCATAAACCGCAATGCCGTTATGCGGTCTTTCCCGTCTGTTACCCTATTCGTACTTTCCCGCATCCATCCAATGCGCTGCATGGCAGCATTCACGCCTTTTACAATAGCGTTGTCTGCTCCATCTGTCGTAACGATAGAAATTTGGACAGTTACCCGCCGCCCTATTTCCATGTCATCACCAAACAGCGATGGCACATCAGATATAACAGAATACGCAATAACAGGGCGGCGCCCGGAGTAATCCGTTAAGTCAGCCCATACTCCATTGGCGCCTTCTGCTAAATGCGAAATAATAGCAGGGGTGGTAGACAATGTGCTATAGATTTCTTTCAGCAATTCCATGACTATTTCCCCGCCTTCCCTGCTTCATTTCTTAATGCTTCTACTAATTTTCTATGGTATTCCTCTATATGCGCATCCAGCGCAGGAAAGAAAAATGGTTTGTTAATTTTAGGGGAAAACTCAACAATGCGTGCATACTTTACCTTACCATTTGCCGCAGCCGCGACAATGGAGATCGCCGTTTTATCACGGTTCCATTTCCAATGAATCGATTCGCGCAGCCTGCCGCTCCGCACTGGCACGCGGCTTTTCATATCCTGCACAATTTTTTCTGCTTCTGCTTCCATGGCAGCCTGCATTGCTTTTTTCGATTCTTCCCCATACCTTTCCAGTATTTCTTTAAAACTAACACTCTTCCCCATTTTCTAATTCTTCCACACATTCAACGTATAAAGCCCGATGACGCCCGCAGGCGTCAATCGGGGCACCTGTCGGGATATAAAGCCGGCCGCCATTCATGTACCTGGTTTCTGGAGTGATCCCTTCCCGATACCGAATTGCCACAAGACTTTTTCTCACTATGTGAACCTCTCCTGCTGTCTCATATACCTGGCTAGAATGATTTTCAATATACGCCCATACGATCTCGCTGGCGCTATACGCCTTCTTGCTGTTGCCGTAATCGTCCCTGGCCATGGCCGGCTGCATCAATGTGACGCGCTGGCGAAGATTGCCGGCCGTGACTGCCTGCAAGATCCGTTCTTCTGTCGTCATTTCACGCACCGCCTTTCCAATAAGAAAGCTGTGCAATCATGGATCTAATGGGATAGCTGTAATTCATTTCCGCCTCATCACGAAGCGGCCGATCATACAGTTCCAGCACGATCAACTTCATGCACATATCAGCGAGCGCCGTAAAGTCGTCATCATGCCCATAGAAATCATTGTAATTATTTACCGCACCACGGACGTGCGACTCCGCCGCACCCATCAATGCGGTCAAATTCGCATCATCCGCGGCGGTGTCTACCTTCAAAAAGGTTTTAAGGTCCGCTAGTGTCATGGTTCACCCCATTAGCCTGCATCGCCGGTTGCCTGTGTTGCCTCCGGGATATTGATAGTTACTTTTACCATGGCCTTTTTATCTGCGGCCTTTACATCGAAGCGTTCCACGGCACGCATCAACGCCTTGTTCTGCGCGAAGCCTGCTTCATAGCTAGTGGCAATGGTAACGCCTTCACGATCGAAGAATTTCACCGCATCCTTCAGATTCCCCACATAGCAGATCACTTTCTTTTCTGTGCTTCCTACTGCCAGATTACCAGGCAATACCTTGACGGGATGGCCTCTAAACACTTTAGCCGCCGGGTCAGCATAAGACGGGGTAAGCAGCGGACGCCCATTTTTATCTTCCATCTCATCCAGACAGTCAAAGCCAATTGCATCCGTGTAAATTGTCGCATTGGCAGCAATAGCCGCATCCAGCTTGAGATTCAGTGCTTTCAGGATAGCTTTATAGTCGGTGCCGGTCTGTGCAATGGTGGTTGCTGCCATAATAGCAAAAATAGCTGTATTTTCAGCATTAATCCCCATTGTTGCAAATCTGCGTGCGATGAATCCCACCAGATCAACGTCATTATCTGCAAGCAGCTCATTGGAAATCGGAATGACTGTCCCGTAAGATTTCAGTGCCCAATCAATCTTAGAAAAATCCTTGTCTGTTTCGCTAATGTTGGTCAGCTCATCAAAATTTACAAGCGCTGCACTTTCTGCCTCTACCGTCGGGATCCAGCCGTTTGCCGACTGTACAGGAATCACGTCGCAATCGTCCTTGAGAGAAATATTATGTCTGCGATATTCCAGAATAGTTTTCAGCTGTTCAGTCGGTACCAGATAGCCGCCTTTTGCCGGGGTGCCTACTGCCTGCCCAGGTGTACCAATGGTATCCACAAGAGTGCGTGCATACGCCTTTTCACTGTCAGTCAGGTCACGTCCCATAACGGCCTTCACAAAAGCGCGGTTTTTAGCTTTTACGTCGCCAATGCCAGTGCTGTTTGCCGGTGCTCCATCACCCATGGCCATCTGATCCACCGCTTCCAGTACAATAGCAGCATCATAGGCTTTCATGGCAGCTTTCAGCTCTTTTGCCTTTTCTTCTGCCTGCTCGTTTTTTCCCTCGTCCAGGAGCGCGCGCAGCTCATCGCGGAGCGCGTTGACTTTCTGCTTCAATTCAATAGATTTCTTCATTTTTTGTTCCTTTCTTATAAATCATAAATTACCCGCAGGCTGTCATTTAACGCCTGCATGATTTCCGGCGCTACTGCTACCGGCTTATCATTCGCCATATTCGCTTTCAAGGCTGCTGGCAGCTTGAACCGGCTGCACTTGGCCACGGCTTTATAGCTCTGATCGGAGTCTGTCTGAATGCGGAAAAATTCGGCTGCTTCCTGTGCGCTATACCAATGTTCATCAATATAGTTTTTCTCTACCGTTTCTTTATCCTCATCGTGGTTCAGACGTTCAAAGATAAAATTCAGCATAGATTTACCGGTCGTATCCAAAAATTCCACGGCCTTTTTGAAGTCATCAATATTTCCATTAAAGCCCACCAGCGAAGGCCTATGCAGCATCAAGAAGGTATTGCCCGGCATATGCCTTTCATGACAGGCCAGAAAGATAATACCTGCAATCGACGCCGCCCATCCGTCAACGTGCCCCACGGTTTCCGCTGTACGCCGTGCAAGCATGTTTGCAATAGCCAGCCCACTCGGGACTTCGCCACCGTCAGAAGAGATATAAACATCAAGCGGCTTTTCGCCTACTGCTTCCAGCTGTTTGCTAAAGTCTTTAGCTCCCACAACGCCATCGAGGCCGTAAAGCCGGTAAATGCTCGCCTGTTCATCATTTACGATCTCCCCGTAAATATACAAGCTGGCGCGCTCGCTGCCTTCTTCATTTTTCAGTGTGTATTTACTCATCGCTTTCACCCCCTTTCAGTCATATGGTTTATTCAGATGATCCAGCCCTTTATAGCTGCCATTGATAACAATCACATCCCCATCTTTCACTGGCGGCAAGCCGGCCTTCTCACGTGCTTCATTGACTTGGTAAATGCCGTTGGTCACATACGTAGCCAGTGCTTGCGCCTGTGTCGCCGGATCCGTTCGCAGGATCACGTTGAAATTGAAGTGTACCCGGATACCGCTGTTCAATTGGTCAGTTGTCAGCAGCTTCCTTGAAAGTTCCTGCTCATACAGCGTGATGATATACAGCAATGTGTCTGTGTAGAAACTTAGATTCTGCGCCGCGGCACTGCTATAGCTTGACTTGTCGTAATCATTCAAGAAATTTGGCTTAATACCGAATGCCGCCGCAATCTGTAAAGCGCTATACTTTCGGATTTCCAAGAACTGTGCATCGGACAGCTTCAGGTCCAGTGGGGTAATGTCCCATCCTACAGGGATCGGGATGGCGCGCTCCGCGGTATTCATCCCGGCCAAAGCGGAAAGCTCGGACAAAATCTGCTTTTTCTTGTCTGTAGAGAGATCGCCTACATACTTAATCACCAAATTCGCCTGTAAGCCGTTCTGGTATAGATGGTTTAGGAAACTTTGCGAAGCCTTATTTCCGTTGAAATAGTCTGCAAGAATTTCATGTACGGCTTTCCCCGCTAAATGACTTTCGCTGTCTGTCAGCCATGATTTCAGGTGAATCATATCCCCCGGCAAGATCATATAAGTACGGGCATTCTTTACATCATTGTACGTGTAGTAATACGGTAAATCTGTTAGCTTGTCCGTATTGTTTACCCAGATTGTTACCTGCCGTGGATCAAGAGGATAAAGCCCTTTTACCTGCCCCGTCCTATTGTCCCATTCGATGTATGCATAGCCGTTTCCATAATGGTTTCTGGCAAATTCCAGTGTCCCGAAAAATTCTGCGGCTGTCTGTCTTGGGTTAGGTGCCACGGATAACAGCCGAGCCACATCGCCGCTAATCTTTTCGTGATTGCCGTTTTCGACCGACACGGGCAATTTCCCCATGGCCTCGCTCAATGTCTTTAAGCATGTAAGATAAGTCACTTCTGACAGGTCCGAACCGCCGCTTCCTACTAGCAGCTGTCTTAGATATGACATGCCACCAGTTGATATAGGTGCAGCCGTTGTCTTGTCCTGCAGCTTCCGCTGTTTCCAGCGTTCTAAAATATTTTTAAAATTCATCCTGTCCCTTTCTTGGCCTTCATGATGCCGAGCCATGCGTCAAGCATATCCGCATCATCCGCCACACTCTCGGAGGGCTTTTGTGTGAAATACAGCTTCCATGCATCAATCAACGCGTCACACGGGTCAATTCGTTCTTTGCTGCTATACTTATCAATCTTTACTTCCCTGTACGGATTCATGAACAATACAGCATTTACCATTGCCCATGTAAGCAGCTGATTTTTAGGATTATGCAATACCGTTCCCGACTTCACAGATAGCTGGAAATCTTTTGTTGCATCCGACAACGAACGGAATGATTGCACTACTTCTACCAAATCGATCCCCAGTGCTTCATCTAAATCACTCAAAAACGTGGCTGCATTATGATTGTCATAACCACACGCCACGTAATTCAAACCATACCTGTCCCTTATATCCACCAGATAGCTAATGATAAATTTGTAGTCTGTCTTTATCCCATAAGTTCCCGGGCCATTAGTTAAGGTCAATAATCCATCGTTGACCCATTGCCTGTACGGGGCTTTATCTGTCTGCTCATGTTCTTCCAGACGTTTTTCTGGCATGAAGGAATGGGAATCAATGAATACATTGCCGCTTTCCAAAGGAAAAATAAAAGATACAGAGGTCAAGTCCCCGCCTTCTGACAAGTCCACCCCGATATAACAATCTTTCCCACGCATATCTTCCAATGTGAGGTCGGTTTCACTCTCATGCCATTTTTCAGCGTCAATGAACCTTTCCGGCCTTGATACCGTCCATACATCCAGCCGCTTGGTGATGAAATCTCGTAAATCTTCCCCACCCTTGCTTCTAGCGGAGGTTGATTCAGACTGAATCCTGGCCAGTCCCTTATCATTTAGCTCCGTGTCATTCTTCCATGCAAGAAATGGGTTCGCCTTCGCCCAATTATCTGCATCCCATAGCGCATTCTTGAATCCTTCCGGATCTTTCTGCTGGTCCGGAATATCAGCTTCTGCGATGTATACGAATAATTGAGGGAAATCAAGCGCCCCGCTAATCACGTTTTTCGCCAGCTTATATTGCTCATAGCACGGATAATTCAGATTAAACCCTGCTGTAGTGATCGCGATGGTCAAAGCATTTTTTAGGCTGATCTGCCCGTCTTTCATCAGCAAATACATCTGGTTAGTAGGATGCCGGTGATACTCATCAACAACTGCAAGATTTGATCGAAATCCATCAATGCTCTTTGTGTCCCGGCCAATCGCTTTTATGATACTGTTAGTTACTTTGGACTTGATTTCATGGGTATACGTTCGTGGTCGTTCATAAAGGACCGCCAATTCTTTATCTGAATTGATAAACTTCACTACTTCGTCAAAAACTATATTAGCCTGATCCTGCTTAGTGGCCGTGCAAAATACCCGGCCATAGTTATACCCTGAAAAGGTTGCAAAATCATTACATAGCACCCCACACAAAAAAGATTTACCATTCTGCCGTCCCATTTGTACATAGGCTTCCCGGTATCGTCTTACTGCGCTTTTTCCGGAAGTCCCCTTTTCCTTCCATCCGAAGATGTTGCCTAGAATGAAATTTTGAAACCCGCGAGTAACTAGCTGCTTTTTCTCCGTCCCTTCACCGATAACCAGCATGTTAGCTATGGAAATATGTTTTTCTGCTTCCTTTACATCGAACGTATACGGGAAAGTTTTCGACTTGCTTTTCTTTAGATCGATCAAATGCCTTTTGCAGCACAGGTACTCGGCGCGGCTGGTCAAGCGGCCGCCCGATACTACCAATTTAGCGTAAGCTGTTGTACGGTCCTCCATCCCAGCCTCCTTTCTATTCCGCTGCTTTCAGCGCAGCCATAAATTTGTTTTCCTGCTTATCATCCTGTTTAGCCGTTGCCAGCTTTAAGCGCTCGATGGAAGTCAGCCCCAGCGCTGCAGACTGCTTTCTGATAGCTTCCTGGCATTTTAGGTAGGCTTCATAGGTGGGATTGATATGCTTGCCCCCTTTTAGCCCTGGGATAATAATGCCTTCTACATCCAATCGATTCTGCAATCCTATCAATTTGCTAGATAGATCTGCATATCTGGCCAGTGCATCATTATCCAGATTGTCAAATAATCCAATCTTTGCACCTTCGGCTGCAATGCGCCGGAAAATGAAAGTAGCTGTTTCTCCTAACCAGGCCGGCGGGTAAATACCATCAGTCCCCAGCCTGATTGCTTTTTCTCTTTCCAATCTTTCTTCTTTCTCGGCTTTCGTCAGGTGCTGGGCACCCGCCGCTACAGGTTTTGCTCTTGGCATTTTCTCACCGCCTTATTGTCAATTATTGTGAACTGTGCCTATTATCAAAAGTTGCTATTAGGAAATCCGCCGAAAATAAACACCCCGGCGCGGTCTCGCTGCTTGGCTCACATACTTTTTAGGGGTGCCCCCCTTGATTGTTATCGTTCATAGCGCCGGTTTCTTACCTCCGCTAATTCCAATAGCATCTGTTGTACTTCTGCTTTCTTGTTAGTCATGTATTGCCTGTGGATCCATGCATGGGTTTCTGCACTTACGCAAATCAGATTTGCCAGATCCAGCGCTAAATCCGGTCGCTCTCGCAATGGATAGATGTGATGTACCAGCTCGCCTTTTATTCCGCGGCCATCAGAAAATTCGATTTCATCCAATCCATACGCGGCGGCCATGACTTCATCGCGCATTGCACGCCAGCGGATGGAATTGTAAAACATCTTGCTTTCCTTGTTCCGTTTCTTCTGGTCATAGAATTTTTGCCGCGCTGCTTCCTTATCCTTTATCGCCTTACATCCGCACCGCTCGCCCATCAGAAGGCGACGGCCGCAGTGCTGGCAGATTTTATAGAATCCCATTCTTTGCCGCCTCAATCCTTTCTGTAGCTATATTAATAAAGTTCTTACTGGCATAATGAGATCAATAGAAAATGGATACATCGCGAATAGCAATGCATCCATTGTTTTTGTTGCTGCATTTCCGGCCGGAGGATGTGTAGCGGTTGCCTACTCCGCTACATTGCGTGAACCAGAAATGCAGCTTTAATGATAACCCGCCCAAAGGTTATCGCTATTGTAAAAGCATAGCGTCGATAACCATGCTTTCACGCTATAAGTATAGCTGATTTTCACCGGACAAACCCGGACAACTTTAGAATAGAAGATACTTTCTCTCCCTGTGCCTGCCATTCCGCTATGGCTTTATTGTGTACCCGTCTAATAGATCTCTCGCTGTAATGATACTCTTCTGCAATCATCTCCCATGTTTTTCCATTGATATATCGTGCAATGATAACTCCGCGCTGGTTGCCATTAGGCAATAATGGCAATAAATTTTGTAAGGTTTCAAGCTGCATGGTTAATTGCTTTTCACGTTCCGCCCATTCTTCCGTCAATTTTCTGACTGTGTTTTCTCTCTGGATAACCACATCGCTTAAATCACTTTGATGGCTGCCAGTTACCCGCGGCACATCGTACCGGATGGCTTGGATAGTATCTGCTTCCTGCTTGTATCTCTGTATGGCAGCTTTCATTTCGCTGGTTTCAATCAGTAAGCATTTCAACTGGTTTAAGAAGTTTTCAATTTCCGTCAGCTCTTTCATGATCTGCCTCCGTTTTTACAAGTGCAAGAAATTTTTCAGCGTCTAGGCAAACTAGCCAATGCCGCCCTCGCTTTCTAAAAAAGACGATCGGCACAAGCTCTTCTCCGGTGCTTTCTTGATGGGCGGCGCTATCCCTTGCTGCCTGATCTACTGCATTCCAGAGATTCAGCTTTTCTACATACTTGACTTCAATGTGGTAGCCGGGCAATCCGATCACATCCGAAGCATCCCCCGACTTCCCGCAAAATTGCGCCGTTCGTCTGGCCTCTGCAAACCCAGCCGCTTTTAACATATTTGCTACTTCGCGCTCCCCGCGTTTCCCTTTCGACTTAGCATAACGTCCTAATGCCTTTCGGTTTCTTTCCATATTCTCACCTTTCTGGAAATTAATTGCTTCACTAGCTTCTTTCCACTGGGAATCAAGCTCCTTCGACGGACGGAGCGAAATACCCGCGGGGGGCATTTTTTTGCCCCCGCGTGTATTTTGCCCGTCTGTGTCCTACCCGCTAAATCTTCTCCATTCCTTCTGTGCAAGTAGCTATATATATATATAATAGCTACTTTCCAGTTTCCTTAGAGAGTTTTTTAATAATTGAAAACTCATTTTTATCGACTTTATCGCCGTTCTCGCATTTTGACCATTGGTCAATCTGTGCATGATTAAAAATATAGCTACTTTCCTCATCTCTGTGTTTCTGATTAGAAAAAATGTTATATTTTTGAAATAAATAATTGTAACAGTGTTCTAATTTCAAAGAGAGAAAATGTAGTTTTGCTTGATATAATATCCAGGTATTTCTTGGATATAGCTTTGGATAGTCCTTTGCGCGCACCCCAGCTTGGATGATACTAATGCTAATGCTATGGCTCGTCTCCCACCCACCATGTCGCATCTGCCACCGGATAGATCCAGAGTGGCGTGCAGCAGGTTCTTCAAGTCCAGGATACGTGCATCCCGCTCTTTTGATTTCTGCTCCCCTCTGGTTTTGCCGCCTTCCTTCTTTTTCGTCACGGGACTTCCCTGCAGCTCGGTATCCATCAGAATATTTTCTTCGTCATATTCATGCAGCGGATAATCAAAGAAGAAGTTCATTGGCTGTGGGCTGGCAAATTCGCGAAGAATCATTTCCACACGGATGGCCGTCTTATACGGGGTTTCCTCCGGCGACTTCCAGTCTAGCAGGGAAAATACAACGATGGCGTCTGGATCCCTGGCAAATACGCCAGAGCCGCTCGCGCGATCGATGGCAGATGTATTGTACTTGGAGCCCTTGCTGAAATGGTGGGAGAAGATAATGCTGGCGTCCGTTTCCATGGTGATCTTGTCGAAAAGATTACACATCTGGGATATGTCCGCAGCGTTGTTCTCGTCCTGCATTTCCATCATCTTATAGATAGGATCTAGCAGGATAGCGCTAAACTGCTTCCCCTTACAATACCTTATAAGATTTTCCGTGAACGATTTCGGCTCTATCAGATGGCCGCGCAGGTTCCATATTTCCATCATGCCGGGATCCAGACGAATCCCCCGCTTCAGACAATACGCATGCACGCGCTTTTTAAAAGATGCCGGATCGATTTCAAAGTTGATGAATAACACTCGCCCGCGACTGCATTTATGCATTAGCCAGTAGTCGCCCCGCGCAATGGCTACCGCCAGCTCTAGCATGGCCATAGACTTCCCGCTTTTGGATGGGCCTGTGATAATCATCTTATGGCCTTGCCGCAATACACCATGCACCAGCTCCGGCGCTAAATCTTTTGCGGGGTCGAAGGTATCCCAATCATCAGCTATGTCAATAGGCGCGCCCAGCTGCATGGACGCTACCCACGTGGAAAAGTCCATGACGGCATCCGCCGGAGGCGTCCATAAGATACGCTGCCAGTTCTGACCGCGCTGCACGCCGGGGAGCCGCATCAATCGGGACGGATTGCGTGTATTGCGGTCCACCTTTAGCCCCAGCTTCTCGCAATGCTCATACAAGATTTCAATCTTCTGCGCATAGTCTCGCAAGCTCGCAGCGTTCAGATCAATGACAGCATGGATGGACTTTTTGCCGCTGTCGATGGCCAGCACAGTGCAGCCGATTTTTTTTATTAGTTGTAGCTGCTGTACCTTATCCATGCTGTCTGATTCAACCAGCGCATAGCGAAATGATGTAATATTCCCGTTGCCTACCCCGCGCCCGTCTGTGGGGTTGATCCGCACCCAGACGCCAGCATCCGGATTGTATGATACATCGCAGCCATTCTTATCTGTATCGGCATAGTACATGGAAAATGGGCCGGCCTTTTTCAGAAAGCTGGCGTGAATGCTTTCCTTCCATTCAGAAACGGTGCGTGTGATGCCTTTTCCTTCCGGGATCCATTTTTGGTTCTTTTCCAAGTATGTAGCGCTAATAACAATGTTTAGCCGGTCTGTATCTTGATACAAGTCTAAAAATTGCATGATTTGCTTTTCTTGCTCGTAAGCAGATAGCGGCGCAGCATTTTGCAAGACGCTCATAGATTGCGAATTAGGGGGCGTATCAAGGTCGTCAATGTTTACACGGCTCCCAATACCTATTTTGGCAATGTCGCGTTGTACGGCCCGATATCCGTAGCTTTTCGCCATTTTGATGATAGATCCAGCCTTGATCAAATCCCCGGAATAGATGTCCCGGAATGAGGCCCACTTCCTCTCAAATTCCCGGCTATCAAACTTGCTGGAAGTGCTTGCCCAACTTCTCGCCAATGCTATAGCGTCATCTTCCAAGATTTTACCTACTAACGCTTCATGCTTCAAGGCGGCCATTACATCCCGATACACGTTGTAATCATCAGCCGGGATAAAAGAAAGCGCATTTTGCAAATCTTGTAAATTCGTATGGTAATCCATTGCTTCACGTCCTTAGAAAGATAGCCGGGAAATAATTCCCCGGCTCGTGAATGAATTGAATTGAATTGAATTGAATTGAATTGAATTAGAATGGAAGTCCATCCGAACCCATAGGAACGCCGCCCGGAATCGGATCATCGGGATCCAGTTCCATAAAAAATTCTACCTGGTTATTGGTATTGGTCTTACCGTCTTTACCTGTATAGTCATGTGGTTTTACTTTCGCTCGTCCAAACTTACCTTTTACATCCGAGGTAATCTGCATGGTTTTAGCCTCTTTATCCAGCATTCCGATAGATACATAGAAATCACGGAGCTTTCGAAGCTGCATTTTGTCGTTAATCAGATAAAAGTGGATTGTTGCGAAGGCGACTTCTCCCGTCGGCGGTAAAAGCTGCACATTTACGCGCATTTCTGTACAGTCGGGAAGTTTACCGCCTGGCTTATGCATGTAGTCCATAAGCTCCGCTTTCGTGATTTTGAAATTATAAATGCCTTCCGGCAATACGGCGCTTACCACGTCAATATCCGAAATGTCTACATTCATGCCCGGCTGCAAGAGTGCGTTTTCTGTGGTTGGTGCGTTGACTGCCTCCGACTGTGCTGCTCCGTACTGGCCAAAGCTGCCAGTAGAATTGAAGTGAGTATTTGAGTTATTTAAAAAGCCGTTATTCATTTTTCTGCTCCATTCTTTTGTGAATAAAATGTGAATATCTTATTCCTGCATTTCTGCAATAGTTTCCAATGCTTCTTCTCGCGTCCCTGCGTATGCGTCGTTTTCCAATACCGTGAAACTAACATCATTCGCCAAGTCTACATAAAGGGATTCATATTCACTCTCGGATGCTGTTTCAATATAGTCCAGTAACGAAAAATAACCTTTAACCAGCTGCTCCGCGGTATATCCTGCTTTTGTGAGTTTTACCAAATGCGGGATAGCCCCATCAGCAAGATCTGCGCAAATATGCAAATTCCCGTTATCATCTGAAGTGATAAGCATTTTTCGCGGGTTCCGCACAAGCACATGGCTCTGTGAAAGGATGATCAGATCCATATTATTCACCCCCTTTCTTCGCATTTGTGCATGGAACAAGGAAATATGGTGCGATCATGCTCGGTGTCATATCTACCTTGTCTTTCAACCCGAACCGGTTTTTAGCGTCAGCGTAGGCGGTATGGTTACAAATCAGCACACGTTTAGCTCCCTGCCCTTTATTGGTATTCCCTTCCCGCTTCAAGTAGGTTTCATACGTAGCAAAAAGCAGCATGTCCACTTTTTCTTTCACCAGTGCACAAAGGCGCTTACTTAATTTCAATTCATAGTGGCTATACGGTGCATTGTCCGGCGGGTTCACTTCTCGCTGCTGGCTATGCACCAGGAACACCACATTGAACCCGCAGCGCAGCAGCGCGTCGCAAGCGGAAAGGAACGCCTTGAAGTCATTGGCTTCAAATTCGTATCCTCGGCCCCAATCGAAATCCCCTAATGTGCCATTAGGCCGCCCATGCATTTTCAAAGTGTACGGAATTAAAAGCAGCTGTTCGGCCGCATCCAGACTGTCAAAGACCAAAGTATGATACCCATGACTATGCAATTCATTGGGGGTATTGCAAATATCTTTGACAGCCGCTAAAAGATCCGCCCACGTAGCAATCCCATCAACGCGCGCAATGTCGTAATGCTTGGCACCGCCTTCAAGATCAAAGATCAAAGCGCCCGGAAGTGATGATGCAAGAGTAGTTTTCCCCACGCCTTCGACGCCATAGATGGCTGCGAGAATAGGGGCCGCCACACGGCCTTTTGTAATGTTTAGCATGATTGAATCACCTCTGAATGTCCGTATGTCCGCCGCTCAAATTAAAAGCAATCGGTAAAATCACCAAATTCGGTTTCTCCTTCTCCTTGAAAATAATCGGTTTCCAATCCCCCGCTTCAAAGATGGGCGTGCCTTTTGTTGTAATAGCCAAATTGTTAATCATGCGAACCATGAGAGAAAGAATAAACATAGTATCTTTGGCCAGTGGCACCTTCTCATTTTCAGGGATTACATGCAGATACATTTTTACTACAGCGTACTTACTAGGATCTGTAATTTTAGCACCGGTAATGATCTGATATTTCATACTAAAATGGAGAAAATGCAAATGCAGGGTCATTTCCGCAAGCATCACCGTAAGTAAAGAATAGCTGTACGGTTTCTGCGCCTCCTTCATAGGAATAGTAAATTGCAGTACCGGCGTAAAAGGACTGTCCAATGGTTGTTTCTGGTCAATCACACTTAAACAAATCATCCGAAAGTTATGACGAAATTCTTTTTCCTTCACGCGCTCTAACTCATCCATTCTTTGCCTCCTTGATAATCAATGTACGGCTGCCGGCGGTTTCTTTCAGCAGCTCTGCATCTCTCAACGCCTGATAAAGCTGGGGATTCTTGCGGAGTGCTGCCATATCCACCACTTCGCGCCCCTTCCGCATTTTATAAGAGACTCTGTAGGCATGGCCGACGGCTGTATCCGATTGACCCAAAAATGCAATAAGCTCATTCCGGCCTGTCTGAAGCAGCTTTTTATACTGCTCAATCTGCAGCTTAATATCATCCATCCGCGCAATCAGCTCTTCCATGCCGCAATCAAGGGACTTGGCGGGAGCTGTGCCTTGATTCAGTGCTGCAAGTAATTTTTCATCGTTGGCGCTGTCTGTGACTGGCGGCGGCTCATGGTGAATCAGGCGATTATAAAATTCATCCTCCGCTTTTACCAGCGCTTTAATAGCTTGTCTGTCATACGGGATATGGCGATAAACGAAGCGATTGCCTCCGATCAAGCAAGCAATATACCAGCTTGCCCCATTCACTACAGGAGAACCGACATTGTCCCCATACATCACAGACATATAATGCAGGCACTGATAATAATAATGGGGCGGGATTTTTCCATCTGCCCAGTCCTCTGCCTTGAAAGCAGAGGTGGTTTTACATTCCAGCCCTGCCGGGAAGTCGGTATTTAAGCAAATACGGTCAATGCTCGCTGCACGATTCGGATCATAGAGGCTCGCCATTATCCCGCGTCTTGCTACTTTGATGCCTGTTTGCCGAGTAAATTCTTGCGCTACCACATTTTCCAGCACTTTCCCGAAGTGCACGGCATCACTATCCCCTACTTCAGGGGCAGGGATATCGCCGAGCTTCTCATGATAAAGCATAAGCGGAGTTTTCCATGGGTTGACTCCCATGATCGTGCCTGCGTCTGTCCCCGTAATGTAATTTTTGCGTAGCGTAAGCCACTCTTCCGGATCGCGTTCCATCTCTGCGGCTGTCATCAATAAGCGTGTTGTTTTCATTTTCATATCCCTCCGCTAAAGAAAATATGCCGTTGCATATTTTTCCAGATCTATGCCCGTTTGATATTCGATCAGGCCGTCTACACGTTTAACGGCAAACTTATAGATTTTGTACAATTCCGCCAGACGCGCCGGAGTCATGGGCTGGCTAAGTACTGGTACGGGATTATGTACACCCGTAAGAAAGAAATCGATTTGAAAATTATAGCAAGGCTCCTTCTCGCTGCCAGCAGCATCACTGTAAAGGGCAATCGTCACTTTATCCGGGGAGGGCGGAAGGCTGCCCCCGCAGATAGCGGAAAACTCACTGACGGATGCATGGATGGTTGTTGTATTGATCCGAGCCAAAAATCTTTCGATTAGCTTCAAGATCAATTCGCTGGCCTGCCCTTTATTTCCTAAATCCATGAGCATCTTGGGCATGAGTGCCTGACTAATCATGATGTACCACCTCTTTCCTGGGAAGGGTAAATGTGATAATCTGTCCGGGCTTCAATGTTGTGCAATCGTCAATCCCCGCCGACTGCTGGATCTGCCATGCAAGATTTGTTAAATGATCGTCACTGGTCGCGACGCGGCAGGCGATGCTGTACAGCGTGTCACCTTTTTCGATCTCTACGCGATACGGTACATAAATGGTATGAGTAACCAGTCCCGCATCGATGGCCTTATTCCATGCCCAGTTCCCCATGCACCAGCCGAGATAACATGCTTCAGCCAAAAGTACCACCCCTAACAAATACCAAAAGAAATTGTATGTATGAATTTTCCGTACTGGTTTCATCATGCATCACCTCTTTTGGGCGTATTTCTTAAGCAGAAAAGAACAACGGAATACGCACTCGCCTTTCCGCGATACCAGGCAGCAATTTTGCGGCCTGCTTCTGTGTCAAGTTTTTCTGCGTTCACCTTATGCTCTTCTGCAGCTGCTTTCATATCCGTAAGCATTTTGTCGCCGACGGGAGAAATCAGATTTGGGAAGTTACATACACTGGCCGCAGTTTCGAAGCCGTCAATCTTGCCAGTATAATAAAGGGTTGTAACTACAGGCTTTCGACTGTGGATGGTGCGCGGGGCGGTGAATCCTGTGAGCCCCTGACAGCGCTTCCCATCTGCGCCGATTTTGTAGGACGGGTGCCCCTTGATCCCAAAGAGGCAGCTCTCGGTGATGCCCCGGAAATACTGCCCGAGACCTGCGCGGTCTTTCAGCCACGTGATCATAGTCACATAGCGGAAGCCCCATGCCTCCATGACCTTGAGACCATCGGGGAGGAAATTGTTCGTCACCCAGAGATACAGGTGGCAGTCATCCGCCGCAATGCTGGGGACGTCTAGCGCCATGATGTCTTTTGTACTCATGAGCGGGTAGTGGCGATCCGCTCCCCGCTTGATCTTGCCGCCCCCCCGTTCCATCCACGGGGGATCGGCGTAAATTGTGTGATATTTCATGCTTGGTCCTCCTTCCTACCTGAGCACCACTTTGAAATGTTACATTCTGTGGCACTCTTGCTCAAAAAAAATACTCTCTACCGTCCTACCATAAAACCTAGCCAGTTTTACCTTGATCTCGTCGCGGGGAATTCTCTTTCCGGTTTCATACATAGTGAGGGCGGAAATACTAATCCCACATGCATCGGCTACCGCACTTCTTGGCGCCTTACCACGCAGTTTTCTTAAAGTGCTACCTATTGTTATTGCGTTTGGCATTATATCACCTCCGTTCATCTGCCACGTTTCGTGGCTATGTTTATAATGTACCACTCGCCACGCATCGTGTCAACACATTTTGTGAATTTTTCCTAGATTATCACCACGTTTCGTGATATATTACCTATGATGGTATATTTTATAAGGAGGTCTATCATGAAATTTCACGAACGTTTGAAATCCCTTCGTTGCTCTAAAAACATCACGCAAGGGGAACTTGCAAAAATGACAGGGTTAAGCCGTAGTGCCGTAAGTATGTATGAATCTGGGAAGCGACGCCCTGACTATGAGACACTAGAAATGCTTGCCGACTTCTTCAATGTAAACATGGATTACCTATTAGGTAAGAGTGATACCAATACCGATTATTCCAATATAAAGAACATAGTTCCGCTAGAATTGAAGAAAGTCCCCTTATTAGGAACCATTGCAGCTGGCAAGCCTATTTTGTGTGACGAACATATCGAATTGCTGCTCCCATGTGATGCTGATCTAAATGCGGATTTTGCCCTGCGTGTTCACGGAGATTCAATGATCGATGTAGGCTATTTTGATGGGGATATTGTATTCATCCATCAGCAGCCGGTCGTGGAGGATGGACAGATAGCAGCCGTTAGAATTGATGATTCTGCCACACTCAAACGTTTTTATAAAATTCCTGGCGGTTGCATGCTGTTACCAGAAAATGCCAAATATAAAGCCATGACTTTTACTTCCGAGAATTGCGATAATATAGCTATAATCGGCATTCCCGTAGCGAAATATACAAAGCATGTCGCCCAATAAATTAAGCGGAGGGAAAAATGGATACTTCCAAATATATGCCGGCTTGCTATTGCCGAGTATCTACTGTGCACCAAATCGATAAAGAAAGCATACCGGCGCAAGTGCATATGCTTACTAACTATTGCGTGGGCATGCTGCAATGCAAGAAATCCGATATAGAATTTTATATAGATGCCGGATATAGCGGGAAAAACACGAAGCGCCCCCAATTTGAAAAAATGATGGATGATGTAGAATCGGGGAAGCGGAATATTGTGCTAGCCTTCAAGATCGATCGCATCAGCCGTAATCTATTGGATTTCGCCCGTTTTCTGGAAGTGCTGAAAAGTCATAACGCCGATTTTGTGAGTTTATCTGAATCTTTTGATACTTCCAGCGTGATGGGGCAGGGCATGCTGAAGTTGGTCTGTCTTTTTGGCGAAATGGAAAGAGGGATCACGCGAGAAAGAGTGATGGCCGTGTCAAAAGATATTATCAGCCGTGGTGGGCATTTGGGCGCTCCTACCCCACTCGGCTATAACTATGACAAAGGCACAAAAAAATATTCCATCAACGAAAGCGAAGCGAAAACAATCAAGCTCATGTTTAAGATGGTGCAAGACGGCTATTCAACCAATTATATTGCCAACCACTTGAATGATAATCACATCACCAGCAAGCGTGGTGGGCTATGGACCTCTACCACAGTGAACCATATTTTACATAACCCCGCTTTTAAGGGGTTATACATCTGGAATAGAAAGACATCTGGTCGGCAAAAAGTAAAGGATAAAAAAGAATGGATGTATCAAAAAGATGTATATCCGGTCATTATCCCAGAAAAAGACTGGCAGGCAGTCCAAGATCTTTTAAAAAATAGGAAAACAGGTCGTGCATTTATGCAGTCTACCGCCCCACACTTCTTTTCTAACTTAATTATCTGTGGGGAATGCGGCCGCCTGCTGCGTTATCGCAGCGACAGGCCGCGCCGTTCCGGATTTACGCCTACCATTTACACTTGCCCAGGGCATACGTTCCATTGGGGATGCCCTAATAGCGCCTACCTATCCGATATTGTTCTAGCGCCATTTGTTTTACGGTACATTTCAAATATGTACAAATTATCCTGGATGACGGATAGCGTACAATCATCGCAGCAGTTAAAAAGCATACTGCTGGAGGGGATGCCGAGCAATTGCAGGCTGGCGAATTTACCAACCATTTACGGCCTTTTCACCCGTGCTAATACCGAGCCCGTGCCTGGTGACGTGGCTATCATCAAAGCTGCAGCAAACAACGCAAAAGTGGAAAGGGAAAAGGAATTGGCTAAATACTATAAGGCCCTTGACCGGCTAAAAGACTTGTATCTGTACGGAGATAGCGATTTAAGCAAAGAAAACTACGTAGCTGAACGGAAAAAGATAGAATTGAAAATAGCGTCTATCATGGGGAAAACTCAAAAAGAGGAAAAACAGGTGTCGCCGAAGTTGTCGATTGATGCATCAAAATACGAAACTATTCTTTCTATGCTGCATGATACCGCAGATTATATGCAAATATTGGAAAAGTGCGGTCATAAGCTGCTTGCCGATTTCTTCCACGATTGTATAAAAAGTATTGTGACAAGCAATCGACAAGTTATGAGGATTACATTTCGCAATGGCGTATCTCATAACTTTATCTACGAAAATTAGCTTTTGCTTGGCCCGTATTTGAGTTTATAGACAGTTAAAAAGAGGTAGTAGCCAAAAAAGCTACTACCTCTTTTGCATGATGGAATGCGATAAAATCAGAAAACATCACATACACACTTTTATAACATATGGTCAGCCATAGGTCAGGGTGAAGTACTTCTTTTCCATCATAATATATTTCCTTTATATAACAACTCACACGTATCCAAAATATCACTTTATTATAACATACGCAGCATGAAAAATAAAAAATCCCGATGTCCGGAAATGGTATCCGGTCATCGGGATCAGGTTCGTCCACGGGGCATGCTGCCCTTTGATGGCATACCAAAGAGGTTCAGCAGGTTCTATGGGTGCAAGAGGTTCAAAGGGGTCGGTGCGGTGCATCAAGTCAGAAGCGCCGCGCAGTTTTCTATGGAAACACTGATTAAATCGTTGTCAGATTGAATCAGCGTTTCCCTAATATGCGATATTCACGAAAGATGAGGCGTTTGAAAGCAGGGATGAGGAGGAGAGTGACTTGTGACTAGTGACTCTCTCATATCGTCATTTCAAGCGTCAATGAGAGATCTTTGTCATCCGCAGCCACGCGGTCGATGTTTGGAGATCCGAAACAGAAAACCTGCTATGCAGGAAACCTTCGGGCATCGCCCTATTGATAAGGCGGCGAAGCCGCCACCTTCATGCCTCTTATAGAGAAAAGTCCGCACGCAGCATCATGAGGCACCCCGGCTTCCGCCTCTCTACTTCGCCGTCAGATCCGCCGTCTTCGCACCGATGAGGGAGATCAGATCATCCGGCGAGAGCACCACCTGACGGCCGCGCTGGCCCGCGCTGATGCTGATCGCCGCATGGTGATGGCAGCTCTCATCGATGAAGGTCGGGAAAGCCTTCTTCATCCCGATCGGCGAGCAGCCGCCGCGCAGATACCCAGTGAGACCGGGAAGCTCCTTCACATGGATCATCTCTACGCTCTTGTTCCCGCTCACACGCGCCGCCGCTTTGAGATCGATCTCCTTCTCCGAAGGCAGACAGAAGACCACAGGACCGGTCTTATCGCCATGCGTGACAATGGTCTTGAAAACCATGTCCGGATCATAGCCGAGCTCTGCCGCCGCATGCACGCCCGAGAGATCGTCCTCATCGTAGTCATAGGACTTCGTCTCGTAGGAGATCTTCTCTTTGTCTAGAATGCGCATGACATTCGTTTTCTTTTCTTTCTTTGCCATAGTTTGCCTCGATTCATTGGTTGGCTAGGGATTAAGAGACTTGGAGACTTCACATATTAGACTTCTGATATCTGATATCAGAAGTCTAATATGTGAAGTCCGATATCTAAAGTCTAAAGTCTCTAAGTCTCTCTGTCTAATGTCTGACGTCTGATGCCTGACCGCTTCCCAGCGCACACCCATTTTCAAACAACAAAAAGCCGGAGCATCACGCTCCGGCTCATCATTCAAATTGGTGCCGAGGACCGGAATCGAACCGGTACGAATCTCACGATCCGAGGGATTTTAAGTCCCTTGCGTCTGCCAGTTCCGCCACCCCGGCAGGTCTATATGAATGTAATAGATTGTAATATGGAGGCGGCACCCAGAATCGAACTGGGGATAAAGGTTTTGCAGACCTCTGCCTTACCGCTTGGCTATGCCGCCATATGGAGCGGAAAACGGGACTCGAACCCGCGACCCCAACCTTGGCAAGGTTGTGCTCTACCACTGAGCTACTTCCGC
>OIYF01000105.1_pt1 | contig 40780 bp, 42 predicted proteins | sample 1587971 | NCBI WGS metagenome assembly OIYF01 (sample SAMN03283248) | human gut metagenome | biome: human-associated habitat; material: feces | host: Homo sapiens | place: Peru | collected 2012 | reverse complement strand
CGTTTTCCTCTGTACATGGAATCATTGACGTTTCCCCTTGAAGAAGGGGAAGGACCCGCGAAGCGGGAGAGGATAGATTTCATACTTTCGCTTTGAACGATTCGGGCAAATGAAATCTCATTCGTCCGTTGCACCGTCATCAAACATGGATGCTTAGCCGACGCAGAGCGTCGGCATGAAAGCGCATCAAATTCAAAAAGGATTCCAAAGAGAATCCGCAGTCGGGGATACCCCGAGAAAAGGAGCACATCATGATTAACAATGTTACGGTTGAAGGCTATGTAGCAAAGATTTCCAATTTCGTTTATGCCGGAGACAAGACCGGCGTCCATTTCGACCTTGGGCATCAGGTCTATCATCCAAAGACCGAGAAGGAAGAAGCTCACTATACCAGTGAATTCTTCCACTGTGTGGCTCTGGGCGGCATGGTAAAACGTATCCTTGCTAAATGCAAGGACGGAAGCCCGCTGATTGAAAAAGGCACGAGACTCACCGTTACCGGGAAGCTGACGGTCCGCAAGAACACCAAAGGCGGTGTCACCTACGAAAACGTATCGGTTATCGTCACTGACTTCTCGGTCAGTGGCAAAGCGAAGCCGAAAGACGAAGAAGCATCTGCTCCGGCACCTGCAGAAGCGGCTTCTTCTGATATCCCATTCTGATTCCCTAAGCCCCCAGGCAAAGCCCGGGGGCTTTTCTTTTTCATTCCAGCCTCTGCCCTCCGGGACAGGGGCTTTTTCTTTTGGCATACTCACGTTTTCCTCTGTACATGGAATCATTGACGTTTCCCCTTGAAGAAGGGGAAGGACCCGCGAAGCGGGAGAGGATAGACTTCATACTCTCCCTTTGCCCGATTATCATTTAAGAAATCTCACTCATCCTTTGTACCATCATCAAACATAGATGCTTAGCAGACGCGAGCGTCGGCATGAAAAAATGCGAAAGTATTCTGCGCAAACATAACTAGAAAAAGGAGATGACATAAAAGCCAGCTTGCTAAACCCCTATAACTAATTTACAATGAAAGAGGAATAGACAATGAACAAAAATGAATTTCTGGAAAATCTCAACGAACACAACTGTAATCTACTCAATGACGCTCTTTTCAAATTTATTTTTGGAAAAGAAGAGCACAAACAAATTACCATTGATTTCCTGAATGCAGTATTGGCTTCTAGCTTAGAGCATACAATTCAAGATTTACAATTTGTGAATTCAGAATTAAGCCGTAGACATGATGATAATAAATCTAATTTACTGGATGTAATGTGTCTTTTAGACTCGGGAGAAAAAGTCGATATTGAAGTCCAAATTAGTGATCGAAAAAATATAGATCATCGTACTCTCTTCTACTGGGCACATATGTACCTGGAAACATTACCGGCAGGAGGCTCATATAAAAGTTTAAAACCTTGTATTACTATAAATATCTTGAATTTTGAATTTATTCGTCAGCAACAAAAGCTTCATTCAATTTATGAATTGTATGACAAAGAAACAGGACATCGATTAACAAAAGACCTGGCAATTCATTTCTTAGAAATACCAAAGTTTAAACACAAGAAAGAAACGCCAATTCGTAAAATGTCAAAGATGGAGAAATGGCTCGCTTTTTTGGCTAACAAGTTGGATGAAAAAGAAAAGGAGGAATTATACATGAAAGAAAAAGAAATTCAAAACGCAATGGACGCAGCAAAAACTTTTCTCTCCAACAAAGAAGAAAGAGAATTATACTTTAGAAGAGAGCTGGAAAGGATGGATAGAGAATCCATTTATGAGGATGGTGAACTCTCCGCAAATGCTCGTAACATTAAAAATCTCATGAATACACAAAACATACCAATAGAAACTGCTTTTGCATGGTTAAATATTCCAGAAGAAAAACAACGGCTCATCAAAGAAGAATTGAAAGAAGAACTTTAAGTGCAAAGCCTCTTACCCTTCGGGGAAGGGGCTTTTTTTATTACAATCCCGCAGAAAACACACTGTAAAAGCCTATAGACAAGTAAGTTAAAGCCTGATACTTTTCGTATCGGGCTTTTTTTATGGCAGAAATGTAGAAAGAAGATATGCAAAGGATGCGGGAAAGGCAAAGAAGAAGAAAGAAACAGCATAGCAGATTCCGCAATGTATCTGGACGAAATATACCGCATTCGGGGTAATCATGTGATTATTCTCTGATAATCTAAGGCAAACTTTTAATCAGAATGATTAGCGGTCAATTTCGCCAAAGATAGATGCCATAAGGACGCAGGAGAGGAAGAGTAGTAATTTTTATAGAGATAATCGAACTCGTTCTGATTTTTTATATTTGCCGAAAAATCACTATGCAAATACAGATAGAAAAGTGAAGTAGTAAAAAAATCAGAACTGTGATAGAATACTGATAAAGAACAACGTAAGCGCACTTACACATTTCTCCCCGGCTCTTTGCAAGAGCGGGCAGAAATGCCGTGCGCACGCCGTGGGTATTGGCGCTGTCGCGCTAAAAAGTACCATAAACCCAAAGGAAAAACAACAATCTAGTTGTGTAAGGAAAGGAGGTGACTTAGAAAAATGGCAACATTCCATTTATCCACAAGAGCCCAAAGCCGAAATTTATATGGACACAAAGTCAATTCTCTGAGTCACTTCCAGTATATTACAAGAAGCGGCAGATATACGAACAAAGACGAGGATCTCGCTTATTCGGAATCGGGCAATATCCCTAATTGCGCAGAACTTGAGCTGGACATAAAGAATTACTGGAAAGCTGCTAATGACTATGGCCGCGTCAACAGCAGAGCGTATCGGGATGTTGTCATCGCGCTTCAGGAAGAATTCAGCCTAGACGAAAACATCGCATTGGTGCATGATTTCATGCACCATTTTGGCATTGATGAAAACCAGACATATTCGTTTGCCATTCACGATCACCAGTCCAAATTGGCCCCGGAACATCGCAATATTCACTGCCATCTAATGTTCAACGAGCGCATTGTCAATCAAGAAAGAGTATTCGAACATGCCGAAGATATTTTCAAAAGAGCCAACTCTCCTGTCAGCGGAGGATTAAAGATTGACCGTTATTTTAGTCGCCGTGATTTTGTGATTGATGCCCGTGAATACTGGGAAAAAATCAACAACGAAATGTTTATAAAGAAAGGGCTGCACGCCCGCATTAGCTGCAAAACCCTCAAAGAACAGAAAGCAGAACTCGAAGCAGAAGGGCGCTACGAAGAAGCTAAATACTATGATAGAAAACCAATGGACCACATGGGACCGGAATTCAAAGATCCCAAAGTTCTGCAGGAAATTTATGAACGCTCCCTCGAAAAAGAAAAAGAACTGACCCAAAAAGACGAAGAAAATCATGAAGAAATCACCATTCAGACAGAAAAAGTATATCCAGTGCCGGAAGATGAGTATGAAACTATGGAAGAATATGTAGAAGAACAGAATGATACTTCGGATATTCCCCCGGAAGCCTATGATCCATCCGGCGTACTTCCTGAAAGCGAAGAAGAATATGTCAATGAAAACGCACAAACCGTAGAAAACCATATGAACGGTTCTTTTGAAGTACCACAAAAAGAAAAAAATCCGACAATTCCTCACGAAGAATTGACACGTCAAGTCGAAAACACACCGGCTCCGGACCTGCCACCGGAATGGGAAGAGCCGACCCCGGAAGAACTGTCCGAGCAAACAGAAAATGAAATGCCAGAAGACTTTCCAACCGATTACCCCATGCCTGAAGAAGATCCGGGAAATGACGATGCACCATCTTATGAAAGTGAATCTGAACCTCTGGAAGAATTCTACATGGAACAAGAAAACGATCCCACAGAAAATATCCCGGAAAGCAAAGAAGCATCTCCTGCTGAAATTCCATTGGAACTAGAAAACGAATTCATTGAATCCCAAAATACAATCAACGAAGAGACTTCGGATCTCCCTCCGGAATACTTTGAACAGCAGGCACCTATGCCAGAAGAAGAACCTGCGACCGTAGACTTAACCAATGATCAGCAAGCAGATGCAGATCTGGCAGTCGAATACGAAAGCTACGATAACGAAGAAGACAACATGAGCCCCGATGAGGCCGATGCCATGATCAATGACTACATGGCATCGCAAGATTCCGATCAGGAAGAACAGGAAGAGCCAGCGGAACATACTTGGACCAGCCGGTTTAACGATCCCTGGGCCGCAATGAGACAGGCAGAACAAGCGGAAGCCGATGCCTTTGAGACAAAGAAGGAAATGTATGCCACAGACCTGGCACTTCGCCGCGTAGCCAAAGAGTACCAGCTGGAAAAAGCAAAACTGAATCAGAAACGCTACCAGAGAAAACTTTACCAGCTGAAAAAATTTGGCTTTGATGAGACGATTGCAACAGATCCAATCACTGTCACTGTTGGCGATTTGACACGATACATGGAAAAGATTGAAGCAAGATATGATACAAAAATTCAGAAAGAAGTATCGAAAGCCATCGCCTATCGAGAAGCCAAACTCGAAAATCCAGCACAGATTCTCGCTTACAAATGGAAAAGGTTTGAAGAAATCTTGGCGAAGAACAATGAAAGCGGCAGCATGGTAGGCAAGAGAGATTTTACAACATACCAGAAATATAAAAAGTTGAAAGCTGAAATTGCAAACCTCAAAGCCAAAGAAAAAGCAGCCAATGCAAACGATCTTGCGGGCATCCAGCGTGAATGCATCAGTAAAGGACGTGATCTTAAACTCATCGAAACAGAGCGCCTGTATTTTTCAATTAAAACAGAAAATGGCAAAATAGCTGTTGATGTAAAACTAAGCGAAATTGAACAGAGCAAAGCTTTCCGTATTTTGGATCAGGAAGTAAAGAAGCACAATCAGGCAAGAGAAAAGTGGGCAAGAGAAGCTGAGAGAAAAGCGGAGCAGCTATCTAAAACACAAAAGATTTATCGCGTGCAGCGAGAAAAGCTCGAAAAGAGTATGCCGGAAAGCATGCTTCTCTATGGAGAAGATATCCCTGCGAAAGTGTATCTGACAGCCAAGGTCAGAGGGAAACCGCTTATGCAGATGCCGTTCACAAATATCAACAACGATGTCTATGTCATTGTAAAACCACCGAAAGAAATGACCTATGGCAAGCCTGTCACGATGGCATGCGTCAAACTGGGCGAAGCAACCAGTAAAGGGATGGCCCGCATCTATAAGGTTCAAATCGTAGTGACGCAGGAACGGATAGGAGCAAGCGGGAAAGTCATACCGAAGTATACAGCACTGTCCGCAGCGTCAACCAACCTGGGCGCAAGACTTTATCCGAAGTACAATCCGCTGCTTGAAAACGGCACCAACCTGACTCCGCTTGATTTGTCCGCAGGCAGCGGTGGCCATCAAAAGATTCCGCCAAGAGCCCGCGCTATCATGAGAACACAAAGCAAACTCGAAGAGCTGGTATCCAAAGCAGCGCAGAATGACACAAGATCCTTCGGCCATATTTGGGATCAGGAACAGACTGCCGATGCAAAGACCGCGCAAGCAAAGAGAAATGATCCAACCAAAGAAATGGCAGCAGTCAACAACGAACTGGAAAATGGCGAGTGGAGCGAGATGATGCGTCAGCTCTATGAAGCAAGCGGCATTGACATCAGCAGAGGACAGGGAAGAAGCCGATAATAAAAAACCGGCGCAAGTACCGACTTGGGACTTGTTTCTCGGTTCTGAATAGCCTAGAGAAAGAAACCTTTCATATAATAAATGGGCGCTGATTCAAAGAGAATACATCATCAGTGCCAAATTAGAAAGAAGAACACCAATGAACAAACACATGAAGAAAATCATCCTCCTTATGGTTCTGGCAAGTACGCTTTGCACTGCGGAAATGAGTCACAGCGAAGCAGCCCCACCCAGCCCCATCCAGTTTGAAGCAATGAGTGATGGGAATTACATCAACTGGAAGCACAAAACCAAGGTAGAAGATATGACCTTGCACGACAAAAATGGAAAAGAAATTCGATGCAAAGAAAAGTTTCGCGTAGATATTGCACATCCGTTGACAGAACAAGAAGCAAAAAACATGGCAGCCAAAACAGGCAACAAAGAAATTGTGCAAGCCAAAGTCATGATTTTGCCAACATTGATTCTCATCAATGAAAACAATCAGCTGACAGCCATCCCAATGGGCAGCACATTTTACAAAGTCCTGCAGGATGGACGAATGGATCCCATTAAAGGCTTCTACCGGATCCAGAACCCCAAACCGTCCTTGGAGCTTTCAAAAGCCGTTAGCCCATTTTATTACAAAAAGAATTTTTAAAAGAGAAAGGAACAAAAAAATATGAATACACAGCTTACTCCCAAATACCCGAAAAGAACCCTGGAAGAAATCAGAAAACTCAGAGGATTTACTACGGCCGAAGTCGCTCTCAAAGTGGGGATGACCAAGGAATACTATGAAAAGATTGAAAACGACGCAAGACGTTTGAGCGCCTACGATGCATGCAAGATCGCCATCGCTTATCAATATCCAATCGACTCCATTGACTTTAAATTCGAAGACTAAATTGATCTAGGCGATGCCAGTCTCCTTGAGTCAGCGTACCATCTATCATCCTTTAGCCGCCATCGAATGGCGGCTTTTTCCATGTGCTTTTATTTCCTTCTTCAAAATAAAAGACATAAAAATAACTCGTAAAAGAGCGTTTTCTGCCCATACAGAAAACGCTCTGTCTCAATGAGATAGATGACTCAGGAGGGTAAAAGATGACTAAACTGGAAATGAAAAACGAAGCTATTGCAAGAATGAAAATGTTGAAAATTTATAGTAACGCAATTCGCGATTTCCGAAAAAAAGACCGTGTGTTGAATAAGTCGGAGGGATACGGGGCGTTGTACTGGCTCAACGACGAAGAAAAAGAGGCTGTAAAAGACTTTGAAGAAAGAACCGGGAACATGGTTTATACATGCATCTTAAACCATTTTGAATTTGGGGAATGCCTGACAATGCTTTATGTATCGAAAGATCCGCTTGATTGGGAAGGAGAACGTCGAGAGGTGGTTAATAGAGAACCATGGGTATATGTGTGGAACAAAACCTTTGACTATCAATCGGAAAGTGGATACATCAGAGTAAAGCCGCAGTTTGGTGGACTCATTAGAACTTGCTGATTTGAAAGATGATCTCAAGAGAAGGAGGTTCGCTATGTATAAGCGTAAAACAAAAGATATGTTTATCATTTATGGAAAAAATTTTGGAAGACCCAGCGAAGAGATTGATACTGCAGATACCCTTTCCGAAGCGAGATATTTAAAAAGGAAATATGAAACGACGTTCGGGGCGAATTGGTTTATTTTCATCAAAAAAAAGAGGGTGCGCGTGAATGATGATGCTTGATAAGTTTATGAATCCACCTAAATCCCCATACACGAAGTACAGAGGTGTTGGTTTCACACCGGATCAATTTATAAAAATGACGAAGCAGTATCCCGCATGCTTCGCCTACTATTGCGAGTGCGTGATAACGCAGAACGGACTTGTATTTCTAGCTTCTCCGTCACATAGCCTTGAGGCAGAACGACTAAAAAAGCATGGGTATCATGGGTTAGTCCTAGTATGGTATGAAGGGATCTGCCCTGACCCTGACGATACATCCCCCAAAATGACGAAGGAGCAGATTGATACAGTAAAAAAGCTCGTGGAAGCTGGATTGGTTAGTGGAGCAAGCTATGAAAATTGAAAAGATTACAGTATCTTGAAAGCGAGGCAAGAATATGCACACAGTACTTATTTCAAAATACCCGAAAAGAACTCTGGAGGAAATCCGAAAGCTCAGAGGATTGACAACAGCCGAAGTCGCTCTCAAAGTCGGCATGACCAAAGAGGACTATGAAAAAATTGAAAAAGACGCAAGACATTTGAGCGCCTACGATGCTTGCAAGATCGCCATTGCCTATCAGTATCCGATCGACTCCATCGACTTTAAATTCAAACTCTAACTGGATCTAGGTGATGTCCATCTCCATAGATCAGAGTACCGTCTATCATCTTTTAGCCGCCATGGAATGGCGGCTTTTTCCATGTGCTTTTATTTTCTTCTTCAAAATAAAAGACATAAAAAATAACTCGTAAAAGAGAGCTTTCTACCCATACAGAAAACGCTCTCACTCGCCAACAAAAAAGGGTTCTAATTCCTAACGGATTAGAACCCTTTTTTTATTGTCAGCTCATTCAAACAATGAGCCTTCATCGGCTTCGGAAAATTGATAAACCGCTGAAGAAGAATCAGAAGCCGCAGGCAGCGAAGATACTGGAACGGTTTCATCCTTCTCCTTTCCCGCTTCGAGCTTGGCAAGCTCCTTATCATCAGGGAGAAGATGAATATACAGAGAAGGACGGTCATCCTTCATCCGCAATTCGGCACGCTCCACATGAAAGTTCAAATAATCATTCATATCCGGCTTCCGATCTTCCATCAACTCCATACCGGACATCGTGCCCTTAAAGATCGTCTTCGTCACAATTTTTTTATGCCGCACCACATCGGCATCAATTTCGACATAAGGATAGGCAAAGGCAAACGGAAGAATGAAATCAGCATAGCGAATGGTACGAATCATAGGACACTCCTTTTATTTTTTCTTCGAATCCTCTTTCTTTGTCGAATCATAATCTGAAGCAAGCTCGCCAATGACGATCGTAGGAATCTCTTTCACAGAATCCGAAGCGGGGGAGCTTGCACCCGTCGTATAGTCGATGTTGATATCCGGCTGCGCATTATACACGAACACACAGAACGAAAGACCCTTGCCATCATCATCCAAAGAATAGGCTTCCAGAAGCAGCCCGCGGGACAAAAGTTCAGTCCCTTTGAATACCGGCGTCACGCGATAAAGGACACGCTTGCCGGATTTTTTGATATACTTATAAATCGAATCCTCAAATGGAATCAAGCCGATCTTATTCAAGTAAGACGTAGAAGTAAAAATTTCAGACTCCACATTTTTGGGGATCCCAGCGAGCGAAGAAGAGATAAGAAGTCCTTTCTGATAAAGAAATCCTCCATCGATGCCCGTATATTTTTTCTCATGCCAGCCGGTTGGCGTAAAATCGCCTGCAGCAGACACCACGGAATCCGGAATCGTCTTTGGCGAAAGAAGCGCCACACAAACTCCGGAGCGGCCAATCGAATCCAGATGAGAAAGATCGACAAATTCGGGAGACGCTTTCACACGAGAAATTTCTTTCTCCGTAAAAAATGGTTTGTTGCTGTTCATCGGAATATAAGGCACACCGGAAAACTGCGGCAGCGAATCCACGGGGATCCCCGTATCATTCAAAACAACCTTGGAGGTTGAAAATTCATCAGAAGGAGCTGCCTCTTTCGGAATTCCATCATTGCCGCAGCCAGAAAGTCCCAGCACGGAAAAAGATAAAATCAAGCAGGCAGCAAGACTATTTTTTAAAAACATCGAAATCCGAACTCCTTCCCAAACAACGAAATGGATACCTATAATTTAGCATAAAAATATTAAAAATAAAAGGGATATGCGCGAAATAATACAACGAAAAAGATATACAGCATAGCGCAAGATGGCGAAAATATCAGATAGTATCCGTATTGCCATTTTAATAAGAATAGACTATGATATAAAAAACAAAACTTTAGTAAAAGTAAAAGGAGGAACCATGGAAGAAGAGCAGAAAAAAATCGAAATCATCCCGGAAGACATCGATGTAGAAGATAAAAACAGTTATACCATCTGCATCAAATTCAAGTATCACAACGGAAACCCTCATTACACGATCTATGATGATATCCCGGACTATGAAGCGCCCATCGAAGAAGAAAGAGATGATGCGTGGAAAGATCTGCGCCCGGAAGACCCGGCTATGAAAAAGCGCCCGACAAAACAGGATCTGGAAATCTACCACATGACAAGAGCGATTGGCGAAGTCGTAGAAGAGATCATCAAACCAGACAAACCAGGTCTTGGCGAACACGTATCGGAACAACTCATGGATACCCTTTATGGGAAATAAAAAAAGAACCCGGAATAATCCGGGTTCTTTTTTATTGGCTGCAGCGATATAAATTATAGGCGGCAAGACTCTGCGCATCACGGAAATCATTGATGGCAATCAGGTGATCCACTTCCTTTTCCGTCATGACATCAGCGCGCAGAAAATCACGATCATAGGAAGGCGCTGTAATGGCAGATTTTTCTTTAGATCCAAAATGAGAAAAATGAAAGTTTAACGACGTGCAATGCACCGTAAACACAGAAATTTCCTGATGACTCTGGTTCGGATCCGAATAAATCGAGCCAATGCGGATCGGTGCATCTAAAGAATCTTCCGGAATGCCGGAAAGCTCATGAAAAGCAGAAACCAGATCATCCGGGCGATACGAAGAGAGATTCCTGATCGTCTTAAAAAATTCAAGCGTGTCCTGATGAATCGCATACCGGTAAGACCGGCAAAGGACCAGCCGTCCATGAAAAACAGGAATAAAAATAGCGGCATTCATCGCTTTAGGGATCACACGTTCAATCACGAACGAAGCATCTGAATTGACCGGAGACACCAGCTCATGCAGCACGACATGGGCATCACTTTCAAACCGAACCCCGAGCCCGCTGTGTTTTGCCTGAAACCTGCAGATTTCCTTTGTTCTGGTTTCCACCACATAGTACGGATCTTTTTCACGAAGAAAAGGCGCCTCGTCCTTCAGATTCAGATACGCGCCCCAGGAAGGGCCAAACCCATATACACGTCCCAACTTAATAAAAAAATCTTTGATATCCTTCATCCAAGTCCCAATCCTCCATTCCTCATACCATCTCTCCTTGCCAAAAACTTTTTAGCAGAAAAAGACAAGAAAAAGTTTTACTATTTAATAATAATAGTAATCGCACATACGCAGAAAAGCAAGAAATTTACGAAAATATTTCATCATAAGATAGTGGGAAAGGCAGTCCCAGTGATACAATAAGAAAAGGAAAATCCATGCTCAATGGAATTTAGCGGACGCGAGCGTCCGCTATGCAGCACAGTTTTTTAGTAAAGGAGCCAATCATGAAAGCGACAAACTACATCAAACTCGAAGGCAACATCGGAATGGACATCACTACCGGAGCCACCAAGAACGGAAAAGCCTGGTGCCGTTTTCCTCTGGGCGTAAACAATGTCCGCCTTAACAGAGAGACCGGCGAATATGAAACCACAGACACCGTCTGGATGTGGGTTTCCGTTTTTGATAAAGAAGCGGAAAGACTCGTAGAGTATATGGGAAAAGGATCCCACATCACCGTAGAAGGATATCTGAAATCCAACAGCTGGACAGATGAAAACGGACTGAACCATCAGGGTGTACAGGTCATTGCCGAAAAGCTCTATCTGCCTGTCTCTGCCATGAAGTATTTCATGAAGAAGAGACAGGAAAAAGAGGCAGGAGAAAGCAGGGCTGCATCCCAAAATGCATCCGGTAACGCGAGATTTGCGCCCACACAGCCTGCAGCAAAGGCAAAAGGGAAAACACCTATGGGCTTTGGGGGAGCCCCTGTAAACGCACAAAACAGCGCTTTCAGCATGGAAGAAGAAACCTTTGACGAAATGGTAGAACCCCCATACCCGGAAGATTACTAAAAAAAGGAGACCTTATGAAAAAGAAAACATGGGCTGCTATGGCGCTCGCCTGTCTGCTTTTTAGCGGGACCGCTGCCGCCAGCGACTGGACATCCTTGCCATCGAATGGAGAAAAATGGTATATGGATATGGAATCAGCCCAGAAAATCGACACAGAAACAAAGAACGCATGGTTCAAGATCGTGCAGAAAGACCAGTCCGAAGAAAAATTCCTCATGGCAATTACCCGAGACGGCATGGTTCAGATCCTTGACCGAACCGCAGGCAGCCTCAAGGAAGAAGACAAGGAAAAAAGACATATCATCCCGGATACCCCGCTCGAAGAAGCCTATCACAAGCTCTGGAGCAAAAAAGAAAGAAGCAAGATCCAGAAAGAAGATCCCAACAAATGGGAACAAAAAGGAGAGGACGCCGCCGATAGTGCCATCAATCGAGCGGTCTGGAAGGTGCTACGTCACATTGGATGATAAAACCCGGATTTGACGCGGTCTCTTCTGCTGATATAATAAAAATAAAAAACAGAAGGGACCCGTCCATCTATGCCAAAGAAAACCATGAAAGCAGATATGGTGGAAGCATATCTGAAACATATGATCGAAATTGCCCAACAAAAAAATGTTCCGGCAAAAATCAAACGCATGCAGATCGCAGAGCGAATGCAATGTACGCCAAACCTGGTGTCCTATGTCATCCACCAAAGACTCAACAAAAATAGAGAATACCTTGTCAAAGCACAGCGAGGCATAGGTGGATGCATTGAGATCATGAACCGCGATCAAACAGAAGAAGACCTGTTAGAACCCCAGATCATGACTTCAAAAAGGGCGCAGCAAATCCGAAAACGGATCGAAAACAATGTGAATACCTACATTCAGCAGGAAATCAAACCCATTCAGAAAGAAATCGGGCTGAATGAAACAGCGCTTTCCATGATTTCCTGTATCAGTCAAAAACTTCTGGAAAACTGCCGAGAAGAAAATGACACCTTTGTTTTGGATCTGGTGAAGGACGGTGTCCGGGACGCCATTAAACAAAGGAGAAACCAATGAAACAAAGTATCAATAAAACCAATCTCATCTACGAGACCGCCAATGCGATTCAGGGCTTGACACAAAAAGACGCCCAAATCATTATCAATGTATTCTTGAAAAAAATGAAAGAACATTTTAAGTGTGACGAAACGATCCGGCTTGCCGGATTTGGGACTTTTGAAGTTAAGGAGTATCCGGAGCGAACCGGAATCAATCCTAACACCAAAAAATCAATCGTTATTCCGGCACAAAAAAGAGTCAAGTTCAAAGCCACATCCAACATTTTGGAATAAAAAAGCGGGGTATGCACAGCATACCCTTTTTTTATTGTCTTTTCCCTTTGGGCATCAGAAAAAAAGGAAAATGAAAATTTTCGTTTTTTTGAGAGCTCCTCTCTCTAAAAACAAATTCTTATTCTTTTTTACTACTACTTCTTAATATATATACTTAGTCTATATATTATTATAGTACTAATTATGTAATAATTAGGGCGAAAATTTCCTTCGATAAACACGAAGGAAATCAAGGGTAGGTGGGTGCCAAAAACCAAGAAGCTGGGTGCCAAAAACCAAGAGGGTGGGTGCTAAAAACCAAAAGAAGGAAAAGGGTGGGTGCCAAAAACCAAGAAAGGTAGGTGCTAAAAACCAAGAAAAAGAGAGACATAGGTGCCAAAAACCAAAAAAGGCAAAAGGTGGGTGCTAAAAACCAAGAAGGAAGGTGCCAAAGAAAAATAATAAAAATATAGACAAAGCAAAAGAAAATGAGATACAATAGGGATGAAATTCCAGTATGGATAGAAAAAGGAAATGGAATATGGAGAAAAGCAAATCAGAAGAAGGGAAAATCGTTCAGTACGATAACCTCTTGAATGAAGAATATCGACTGAATCGGCTCACAGGAACAGAGCAGGATTTGTTTTTCGCTATTGTCTCAGAATTCAACCGAGTAAACCGAGAAAGAACTCCGGAAGATCCGCTGCTGGGAATTGAACTTCCGGAACGAGTTGTAAAAGCCTATGCTGGGCTCAACCAAGCCCATACCAATGTCAATTACGAAAAGCTCAAAACCATGCTTTTCCATATCAAAATGTTTACATTGACAACGCTTTTCAACATGAAAGGATTTCAGCGAGATCCGGTAACAAATGAGCCTGTCTATGATGAGAACCATAACCTGATACCAGGCGTATATACCGAAGCGATCTTCACTTCCTTTTTTGAAGGAGACAAAAAGAAAAACATCGTCATCCGGATGAACCCGAATGCAGCAGCCATGTTTTATCACTTCAACCACGGAAATTTCACACAGTTTTTCCTGAAGCATCATACAAAGCTGAAAAGCAAACACAGCAAAACCATCTATCGTCAGATGCTGCACGGGAAAAATGCCTTAAAGGGCAGCTTCGTTATTTCCAAGGAAAACCTGAAACTTCTCATTGGATATAATACCCAGAACGGATTCAAAAAATTTCAGAAAAGCCTGCCAGGGTATCTGGAAGACATCCGAGGGACCGGTGATTTTATTTACATCAATGCCCCGCAATGGATCAAAGGAAAAATGGGCAAAATTTTATCCCTGGAAATTCAGTACCGTCTGAATCCGACAAGAATGAAAGCCGTTCAAAAAATGACGCTGGCAGACATGATCCTGCAAGGAAAAATCACGCCGATCTACGAACGAAAGACTGAAACAGAAAATGGAAAGACGTGGGTTCATAAAAGTCCCATGTATTGCCCAAACTGCGGAAGCCGCGTGTATGCGTACATAACCAAAAAAGGAGAGAAGCAATATCTCTGCGAAAACAGTGTGTACTGGAACTTGGGGAAAAAGAACTGTAAAACAGAAAGACTCCCCTTGGAAAATATCTGGATCGAGCACATGGATCGGGAAACAGAAACAAGCAGCACATCCTTCCAGAAACCAACCATAGAAGAAATTAAAAACTATGGACAAAGCTGGATGGAGAAAAATAGCATTCATAAGCCGATAGATTATGATGCCTTCTATGACTATTATGAAAGTGTGGGGTGGAAGCAAAAAGGCACCCCGATATTACAATGGAAACCGCTTCTGCGAAACTGGATTCGAAGACAGAAGACCTACACTCCCTCTGTAAAAGAAAAAACAAAGACAAAGGATCCCGGGAAAAGCATGGAAGAAGCGGGATTCATCGTACACCGAAGAAAGGAGGAAACAAATGAATGAAGACTTGGATCTGGTCGGAAAAACCAGAACCTATACCAAAGAAGATGCCATCAAAAAGCTGGATGATTTGAAAGATATTCTGCTTTTCCAGCAAGAAGAAAAAAAGAAAGAAGAATACAAAGCCAAAGAAGCAGGCATACCGATAAGATACAGGAAATATACCTTTGACAGTTTGAAGAATCTGGAAAATGACAAAGAGTACAAAGACAGTATCAAAAACTGCAAAGACTACTGCAAAAAGTTTGACACCTACCAAGAAGAAGGGAAAGGCATCCTGTTCATGGGAAGTCCAGGGCGGCTTAAAACAACACTTGCGTGTGCGGTCGCGCTGGAACTGATTAAAAAGAAGAAAATCACCCCCTATTTTCTCTCCTGTGCCGATTTATATGATTTCCGCATCAGAGAGATCAAAAATGCAGCGCTTGTCATCTTGGATGACCTGGGCATAGAATACGAAAGCGATTATGCAGGGACACAGCTTGATCAGATCATAGCTGATTCTTACAATAATAACCGCATCGTATTTATTACAACCAATCTCTCCGGTGACGAGATGAAAAAGAGGTACCATGAAAGGAGCCTCGACCGACTTAGAGAAATGACGGCCTTCGTGGAAATGACAGAAGGAAAATCCATCCGACAAAGAGACATCCACAAAAAATAACCGACATATGACCGTCTAGGCAAAGACGGTCATACTATGCGGGTTTAGCCAAGCGGTAAGGCCACGGACTTTGACTCCGTGATCATGAGTCCGACTCTCATAACCCGTGCCAAGGGCTGAAGAAAAATCTTGGAAATAAAGATGCCCACACAACTTCCAAATCTTCAGCCCCTTCCCCTCATCGGACAAGGGGAAATCCTTATCCGATGCCATGCCTGAGTGGTGGAATCAAAGACACAACAGGAAACTGTGATCTGCGGGTGAAAATCCCGCCTCGGGCTCCAGGGCGAAAGCCCAAACAACTGAATAGACCGCATATTGAAATACTTTAACTATGGGCAATTATGCGGTCCTATGGGTCAATCGCTCAAACGGAAGAGCAGTCCATGAAAAGACAGATACAGGTTCGAATCCTGCAAGACCCAAGCGACGAGGTTATTTCTCCTCTCAAAAGAAAGCCATACTCCTTTTCTCAAGGGCTGCCCCCATGACCAGCAGCCCGGATAATAACAATATTCCCCTTAAAAATTTTCTGGCAAAGCCAAGGAAAGACCAGGGGGAAGATTGCTGTTATATCGCAGAAACAGAAATTGCCAACACGAACTAACTTTCAAAAAGTGCCAACACGAACCAACTTTCAACCCAAACCCTCTGTTTCTGCCCATGGTGCCAAGAAGGCAGCCCCTTTACGGCACCCACAACTGCATAAGCCGAATCACCATGCCTGCCCGCTCGGCCAACAGGGTGATCCGGTTCATGGAATGATAGCTCAAAAGAAGAGCAGTCAAATGAAAAAATGAAAGATTCAGGTGCAAGCCCTGATCATTCCCAAAGAAATGCTGCCGCCAACAAGTAAACATACAGGCAGAAAACGGGCAGACATCTCCCCAATGACCGAAACGTATTCTCGAAAAATACGAACGGAAAGACCACCGTCTGCACAAAAAAGGTCAAAAGAAAACATTCCCTTAAAAACAACCAACAACCGCTTCAGCTGTCGAAGTAAAAACAGGGCCCTACACTTCCTGCCTCAATGGAAACGACCTGCTGCGTGCACAGCAGGACTTTGTGGGACTCCAAAGAACGGAGGGCGCGCCCTGTCAGGTGCAATTCCTGAAAGTCCCCAGCTGAAAGGTTCTTGCTGCTTCACAGCCCAAAGAAGCAGACGGTTCTATTCTTCTTCACGAAAAAAGAAAAAACATGGGAAATGGTTCTGCCGGATTTGACCATCGGTGCCAAATAGCGGCAGCGCATTTCCTCATTCTCCGGAAGCGAATTCAAATGACTTCCACCAGCGGCTTTGCCGCAAATAACTGAACGCCCCTTTGGCCATATAAGAACATATCTTGTGCTAAACATATGATTTCTTTCAGGAAAAGACACGTTTGAAGCGGTTTTATTGCTGAATGTCAAAGGGGCCAGCAGAAACGTCCGCAAGCCCTCATGCTTGCGGATTTTTTTGAAAGCCAAACCAAGTTAGACTAAATCGGAATAAATAGGACTAAATAGGACTAACTAAGGCTTCTAAAAATTTGAAATTATATTGCGAAAATAGAAGAAACAAGGTAAAATAAGTGCAGCGAAACGATTTTTCGTTCCACAACACTCATTTCAAAACTCTCAACAGAGAAAAGGGACAGCCTCATCACCTGTCCCTTTTCTCTGTTTTTTATTTATTTTTCCCAAAAGCAAGACCGGTAAGATAACAGTTCCCAATCCCGATAAGCAGCAAAGAAGCCCAAGTCTTCAATCATTCACAGATGGCGAGGAAGACGGTTTTCCCTTGCCCTTATTTTGTTTGACTTCGTTATCGACCTGTGCCTTATCGTTCTCAAACTTCTCTTCCATGACTGTTTCAATTTCCCTCCTTTTGGCAGCGGTGTTCTTTCGCACCGCTTTTCTGTATTTTAGGAAATGTTGATGCAAGGCAAAGCCAAACTCCCTGGCTTTCGCCAGGTAAGAAGAATCCATGGCAGAAAAAGCGCCTTTCTGCTCATCCGTTAAAACGAACGTTCGCGCGTTTTGGATGGACTTTTGGTTGGCTTTGAGCTGCTTCAGCCAAGAGTCCTTATTCTTCATAAATTGTTCGGGGAAAGTAAGATCGGCAAAATCATAATCAATCGCCAGCAAATGGAAATACTCCCGAAGAACCAGGCGATAAAAGAGCCCCATCAGCAAAGGATCCAAATCAGGTCTCTCCAAAAAGGCAGAAATCTTTTGATTCAATGTAGAGATATCTTCCTTCAAAAGGGCAGCCAGTTCTTTATTTGTCAGTTCGCTCACCGGAAACGCCATCAGAAGAAGACCCTCATTCACACGCCCATCCGCATACGCAGAAGGACAGGATGGATTCATCCCCATACGAGTACAATCCACCAAGTATGAAGAAAGACCAGGACGCCCAAGCGAAACAGAAGGCAGGAGCTTTACAACCTCTTTGGAAGAAGAATTTTTGAATTCACAAGCATCAAAATTCAAAAACTCCAACGCCACATACACATGAAAGCTCCCAACGGCAGCAGGATCCGGCACCCGAATAAAAATAGAAGCAATGCGAGAAGGATCCAAAGGCAAAAAATGGGGGACGACCCCGTTAATTTTCTTTTCCGCATCCAGAGAAAAGAAGATCATATCTTTTAAGGCATCCGGATTTTCCTCGCGCTCGTGATAAGCCCAGAGACGAATATAATCCCGATCAGGCTCCTGAATGATCTCTTTCATGCCATCGAGCAAAGCATTTCCGCTGACGGGAAAAGGAAGGGCAGAGAGCAATTCAAACGCATAATGCAAATCATCCGGATAAAGATCGTTTTTTCTGTTTAATTCTGCGATCGCTGATTGAAAATCATTCTGAAGAGAAGTCCATAATTCAGTAGAAGCCATGATACACCCCCGGTGAAAAAGCATAGTTTTCTACTACTAGGATAGCACAAAAAAATTATAGATTGAATAAGTAAAATTCCATACTCAATGGAATTAAAAAAACACCTTGAAACAAGGCGCTGGAGAAAAGAATGAATGGAGAAAATCAATCAGGACTTTTGAGAATCAGATTTTTTATGGAAAGAACCGGATAAACGGGCAGAGACTTCATCATATAGCTCACGCTGATCCTCTTCTGAAAGATAATGGATATGAAGAAGAAGATCGCTTTCAAGCGGAGAAATTGCATAAGGCAGAATAGATTTTACATTTCCATCTTCATCACGCTTCTTTAAATAATAAGAAGCCATATTCAAATCCTTATCCAAAAAGGCGGAAACGGGAACAGAAAAAAGTATAGAAAGGCGATATAAAAGATATATGCCCGGATTATATTTACCCAGCTCAATCGCTGAAACTGCCTGAACGGAAGAATCAATGCTTTTGGCAAGCTCTGTCTGCGTAATACCATACATCGTTCTTAATTCTCGAATGTTCCGGCCAATCCTTCGAGCAAAAGCATGCTCATCAACATCAATGACGGAAGGGAAAGTATCGGAATTCAGCCATGATTTCAAAACCAAAGCACACCTCCCACAACAAATAATAAACCTGACTATATGATACATGAGAAAATCTATAAAAGCAAGGTAAGAAAAATGACAAGGTCGAACGATATGAACCATATATGATATTGTCTCACTGTACCATAAATGATTTTGTCCCGCATCTGATATAATCTCATCAGATCAAACTATCTTGATGGGAGGGATTTTTATTAAAAAGGTCGTGCTCACTATGAATGAAGAGAAAAAGTATGAAACCATTAAAGCGCTGGTAGATCACCCCAATGCTAACAAGCTCCGTGCTGCTGTTGAATTAGGCTGTACCCTGCGTACAATCAATCGAATGATCCTGCGGTATAAACGTTATAGCAAAGCTGGATTCATCCATGGCAACCGCGGAAGAAAGCCGGTCTCTACCATTCCAGATGCTATCCGCAGCGCTGTAGTTATGCTTTATTTGAACAAATATTACGATGCAAATTTTACACACTTTACCGAGCTTCTCTCCAAACATGAGAACATTACTCTGTCTGTATCGACGGTCGCACATATTTTGGAAAAAGAATTTATCTTATCCCCTAAGGTTACACGTGCCAAGAAAAAGCGGGTAAAGAAACTGCTAGAAACTCAGAAGGAATCGGCTAAGACTGCCCGTGAAGTGTGCCAGATTCATAATCATCTTATCGCTATAGAAGATGCCCACAGCCGTCGTCCCCGTCATGCCTATTTCGGAGAGCAAGAACAGGCCGACGCTACTCCTTATGAATGGGTTAGCGGAAAGATCTGGCATCTCCACCTGGCCATTGATGACGCCACCGGCATCGTTACCGGGGGTTGGTTTGACACGCAGGAAACGCTTCATGCCTATTATCATGTACTCAAACAGATTTTGACTACCTATGGCATCCCTGCTAAAATCTTCACCGATAATCGTACCGTTTTCAATTACAAAAGAAAAAACTCCCCATCACTTGATGAGGATACACAGACGCAGTTTGGATACGCCTGTAAGCAGCTCGGCATCAGGCTGAATACCAGCAGCGTGCCTCAGGCTAAGGGGCGTATAGAGCGCTTGAATCAGACGCTGCAGTCACGCCTGCCGGTAGAGTTAAGACTGGCAGGCATTCATGACATCGACAGCGCCAATGAATTCTTAAAGTCCTACCTGAAAGAATTCAACGCGAAGTTCGCACTTCTCCCTAATAGTACCAAATCTGTATTTGTAGAACAACCCTCTGATGAACAAATTAATTTGACTCTTGCTGTACTTACTGGCCGAACCATAGACCACGGACATTCTATTAAGTTTAAGCGCCATTATTACCGTCTGCTGAACAGCCAAGGGGAACAGGTACATTATGCCGCTGGAACGAAAGTCCTGGTAATTCAAGCTTTTGACGGCAGTCTTTACTGCTCTGTCAATGATACTGACGTTTATGCGTTAGAAGCTATTCCTGATCACGCAGCCTATTCACCTGAGTTTGACCCCGAACCTGCTCCACAAAAGCCTAAAAAGCCCAATATTCCCGATATGAATCACCCTTGGAAGAAGGCTTCCTATATGAGGTATCTACGGTCACGTTCCTATCACAATAACGAAACATTAAAAGAGCTTCTGTAGAATGCATTCTTGCTTTTGGCTTTGGATTTCCCCTCTTTTAAGCCCCTGAATATGGGGCTAATAAAATGCTTTTTTCGGGACATTTTCAAAAATGCTTGACAGGTAAGAAAAATGACAAGGTCGAACGATCAAGGACAAGATAAAGCTAAAAATAATAAAAATAAAAATTGAAATTCCATATACAATGGAATACAATAACGATAGCATATACCTGAAGAAGTCCTATGATAAGGAGAAACACCATGAAAAGAGTGGAACGAATCCGGTGCATGATGAACGGGAAACTTGTTATGGAGGGTAAACGAGGAGAAACTGTAGAAGGCGAAACCTTTTTTTATTCCCCACAAGCCAAATACATTACGATCAAGAAGGAAAAGGAAGGGCTTCTTCTTACCATAGAAACGCGGATAGAAGATGAAAGCCCCAAAAAACCGCTCAAAGAAATCGTTTCCATGTAAAATCTTTGCCAAGATGCACAAAAAATGACATGTCCTATAGGTATACTATAAGAAAGTCATGAAAAGGAGCAAAGAATAACCATGATTCCAACAATACTGAAAGATCAAAAGAAATGGGTCTGCTGGAAAAAAGAAAAGGTCAAAGACCGAATCACAAAGGTCCCTTATAATCCCCAAAACGGGAAAAAAGCCAAAAGCACTGACGCTCACACCTGGTCAAGCTACGATGAAGCTGTAGAAGCGAAAGGCTATGACGGCATTGGCTATGTGTTTAACGGAGACGGAATATTCGGAATAGACATAGACCATTGCATCACATCAGACAATAAAATAGAAAAAGACGCAGCCCTGCTCATTGAAAAACTCAAAAGCTACACAGAAAAAAGTCCATCCGGGGAAGGGATCCATATATACGGCATCTGCCACACCAAAAATCTGGAAGGCAGAAGACAGGGAAAGTATGAAATGTACTTTACCGGCAGATATTTTACCGTCACAGGAAGAGCCATACAATTCTCCGATCAGATCCGAGATCTGACGGATGAAATGGACTATATTCTGGAAAATTATTTTCCTAAAAAGAAACCGGCTAACACAAGCAAAAGCATACACCGAGAGCCCATCAGCTTATCCGACAAAGAACTTCTTGAAAAAATCTTTTCATGGAAAAACGGGGAAATACTAAGAAGCATGTATGAAGGGAATGATCCTAAATTTGATGGAGATAAAAGCAGGAATGACTTTTATTTTGTCAATACACTCAACTTTGCCAATGGAAACGATCTCGAACAGACAGACCGCATATTCAGAGGATCTGGAAGAATGAGAAGCAAATGGGATGAAAAGCATTACAGCAATGGAGAAACATATGGAGAGCGCCTGCTGAAAGATGCCATGGATATAAAATAGGAGGAATTATATGAAAATAAAAGAATTTCCCAAAGGAACCACCGGAGCAGAGATCGTAGATGACTACATGGAAAGAGAACAGGAAGCCATGGCAAAAGTCCACCGGAGGATCATTACAATTACCAAAGAAGAACTGCCATTATTCTTTGAACTCACACGAAAAGGCGCATCCTACTATGAAGAAGAAGGAGAAATCAACAAAAAGTATTTTGCCATCTACCTCCATGATGAAGCCGTCGGACACAGAGATGAAAACGGAGAAGCCACCATGCTTTTGGAATATGGCTGTCTCAAAGCCATGGCAGATATTTTAGAAGAAATGGCAATGAAAATTTATGTTCACATCAAAGCGCCTGAAGGAGAAGAATGGAATAATCTATACCTGTACCACAAACGAGCCGAGGAAGGCATCAAGAAGAAAATAATCATTGATTCTTTGAGCGATAGAGCCCAGCAAAAAGCCGACAGCATCCTGGAAACGATCAAAAACGATGTCATGCAGATCCGCGCAGAATTCTACATGAGATGCCTGGACGCAGCCACACAAAACGAAAAATACCAGAAACAACTGAAAAAATACGAAAAAACACTCAAAGAACTAGGTGAAGAATAAAAAAGCGTCCCCACAGGGGGCGCTTTTTACATCTAGTATTCCATGTCATAGGCTTGCAACGCCAAAAGACATTCCATATACTATACAAAGAAAGAAATTGTATGTAGACCAAAGAGGAACCCACTATGAAATATACATTTATGCAAAAAAACAACAAGGTCATGGACGTAGAAATGGATCCCTACTATGGAGATGTAGAAGAGATTCTGCAAGTACACGATCCTCGAAGAGTCCCATTATCCGTTCAATATCGGGACAAAAGAATGAAAGAGGGAAAAGCTTTCCAGGAATGGATCAATTATAGAAACATTCCGAAAACAAGAGCCCTTGCAGGAAGCGTATTTAAAAACACAGAGATACGAATCAATTCATTATCTCTAAAAAGTTTGGGACTCAACCTAAACGATCAATACTGGTTTAAGCCCTACGGCAGCCTCATTCAATGGGAAGATGTCAATTTCTTCGAAAATGACTTTTCAGGACATCCATTCGGTATGAGTTTCCGAAATGAAATTACCTCATGGGAACCGCCCACAGGATTTTCCCCTGACTACAGCTCCAACGGGAACCTGCCTAAATACTGGTTTATTCAGAATGACATACGCTATCTTGCCAAAGCAGGTAAAAAGCCGTACTATCAGCAAATTACCAATGAAATCATCGCAAGTAAAATTCTTCAAAAAGCAGAATTACCTCATGTAACTTATGAAGCCAAAAAAATAGAGAAGAATATCTACTCCATATGTCCAACCTTTATTACCCCGGATACAGAATACATTCCGGCTTATGAAATTTTACAGGTGCTCCCTTTTAAAAAGCAGGATGGACCATACCGGCATTTCATGGCATGCGCAGAAAAACTAGGTATTCCTCATGTCAAACAGGATGTAGATGCCATGCTGCAATTTGATTATCTCATCAACAATACAGACCGGCATTTCGGAAATTTTGGATTTATCCGCAATGTCAATACCCTGGAATTTCAAGGCGTAGCCCCCATTTTTGATAACGGCAATTCCCTCTGGTTTGATTCCCCCATAGGACTGATCAGCCCATTCAAACAACCAGCTTATCCATTTTCAGTGAAACAGGAAAAACAGGTGAAACGAACCGATTTCACAAATCACTGGTTTGAAAAGCTCCCTTCGGACTGGATTGAAAACACCATTCAAGAAGAACTTGCCAAAAACGAACTCATAAGCAAAGAACGTGCCGCCAAAATTAGTGAAACGGTAACAATATTACAAAGTAACCTGATCAATTATGCACAGGCCCCCAAAAGAAAAGAAGAACAAGAAGAATAAAACAAGCAGCGCCCCCAAGGGGGCGCTCTTTTTTGTGATTTTTTTATTTTAACAGAGGAGAATATGAAATGAAAAATTCAGTCTATACACTAATGACCCTCGAAGGAACAAAAGAAGAACTAAAATCGCTCCGCACAAAGACGAAAGCCTGGGCTTCGAAAAAATGCGTAAACGGACCAAGCGTCGATATTCTGGATATTGGCCCAATGAGTGAAGAAAAAAGGCTTGGGCAAGGGCTGTACAGCTTTGAGATCTATTACCAAACCAATGAAAAAGAACATTCAAAAATGTGGGAAGAAATCTTGAAAAAGAAAGCACCAAGTGCTCGAATGTATTATCTGAAAGAAGAAGTTAACAAAAATTCTTATTCCTATGAAATCAATGATAAAGAAGGAAGATATTATCCATATGACTATACCATTTGCTGTTATCTGCCTACCCATCCAGACAAAGCAGAAGAAATTGGCGGTAACGGGGGCGTAGAATATCTGACGGAAGAAGAATTAAGAGAAAACCTTACAGAAGCATTTGGATACTTACCGTTACCAATGCTTATTCAGAAAGCAAAAGCTCTTCCAGAAAAAGAAGATGAATACGTAGAAATCAAAAAAATTGAAAAAGTATAAGAAAAGTTATTTAGCCTTATTTAGCCCTATTCGGACTAAATAGGACTAAATAAGGCTAAATAGAACTAAAACTTAGGGGAAACCCCAAACAAGGGCTTTGGGCTTTTCCTATATCTTTCCGGAAGAAGAACGAATATAATAGGGAAAACAGCGAAAAAGAAAGGAGCAGGAGAATGAATAGAAAAGCAATGAAGAAGATCGCCATGGGGCTCATCTGCGCCGCAGGAATCAGTGCAGCAGCACCGGCAGCAGTCAACGCAATGGACTGGGGAGGTGTCGTAGGAACGGTACTCGGCGGTGCCATGGCATACAAAGAAGTTGATGCCTACGTTCACTATGTCAATGATACAGAAGAAGGAAGACAGGCCTATTACCAGGAAATGAAAGACAGCATGGGCGTCAATTATGATGAATACCATAATGCTATGCTTGATACTCTCATGAATAACCTGACAGAAGGCGTGGCAGCACATGATGCCACTATTCAGGATAAGCCATTCCTGTACTTTTTGAATAATGACAAAAGTTTCAACGCCTCCTGCGGACTGGGGCATGTCATGACCGTCAACACAGGCCTTTTCCGCATTTCGGATAACATTGATGAAGTAGCCTTCGTCATTGGACACGAAATGGGACATGGAATGAAGAACCATTCCCTCAAAGGCACCCAGAAGAAGATGAGGACCATCATTGGTGCATCCGTCGCAGCAGAAGCCATGGGCGGAGGCGCGGCGGCCAATATTGCCATGAGCGCCCTGGTCGGGCAGATCAACAACATTCAGATCACCAAGAAACAGGAATGGGAAGCAGACAACCTCGCTTTTGACTACTGCTACAGTGCCGGATACAACCCTGGAGCCGGAGCCGCTATCTGGGTACGGGTGAATGAAAAAATGGGAGAATTCAAGAACAACCTTGTCGGCGAAATCTTTTCCCCGAACGACCATCCGAGCAACCATGACCGGCAGATGAATTATGAGAAGAAACTGACACAACTCTCGGGAGGGCATGTTACCATCAAAAAAGAGACCGACATCGTGGAAATCAACGGAAAGGAATTTACCACTCCCGCTGCCCTCGGTGACATGAGCAGCGCGGAAAGAAAATACTTTCTTATGGGGAACCTTGCTGCAGCCTATGACCATGGTGAAAATAAAAAAGCAGCAACGAACCAGAACGGAACCGTTTATTTAGGCGATCAAGCCATCATGACCCCTGTAGAAGGAGATGAAACCGTGGATGCGCTCGTTAAAAGACTTAATGCCATCAAGTAAAAAAATGAAGATCATATCCGTTCTGCTTTCTCTATTGCTCCTTTCCAGCGCAAATGAAGCCATGGCTGAGCATTGGGAATTGGTAGAAAAAGGGGATTACATCGAACTATACAGCGACAGCGATTACTATCACAAGGATCAAGAAAACGGACTCGAGTATTGGAGACTCAAACACGTATTCAATGATGGAAGCACCCTTATCCAAAGATATGAAGTAAACCCCAAAACAGGGAAATACAGAAAAATATAAAAGCATAATCCTAAAAAAGAGCAGCCAATCTGCTCTTTTTTATTGCCCCAATGAATAAGACTTGAAACCTTCAGCTTTCCCAAGGGAAAGCTTTTTTTCATGAATTTTCTTTTAGAAGGGAGAATGCCAATGAGAAAACTGGAATTTTATGTATGTAATGGGGCAGAAAAACATGATTATCGTCTCATAGCAGAATTTGGGAAAAAAGAAATATTGAAAGCCGACAGATGGGGAAATATCAAAGATCAAATCAGACTTCCTAAACCGATGGAGTTTACCAGACTGCTGATGCTGCTCTGGGAAGCCCAAATGGGCTACTTCGGAGGATGGCATCGAATCGACAACAACCTAAAAATGATCGGCACAAAAGTATTACACAATGAAGAGGTGTAACAAATGGAAGATAAAAATACAATGGAAATCATCGAAAACAAAATAAAAGACTGGATCAAGAAGAATTATCCAGATGGTTATACCATATATCGAAACTATAACGATCATTTAAGTCCGGACATGATCGTAGATTGTCTGGAGCAAAAAAATCCAATGGATGCTTTTTATGAGTATTTGTTTGAAAGCTACGAAGAAGAATGCGACTATCTCTATCCGGATCTATATAAAGAGATGATGGATGACATGACAAAGGAAGACGCAAAATTCATGGAAGAAAATGAAGAAGAATGCATGAGCGTGGTAGATGAAAATCTGGATATTCATTATCCCTATGATGATTTCCTAGACGAAAAGATCTGCTGCGACATTGTGATTGACAATGGAGATGCCAACACGGACTTCAATGCACACACCATCAGTCCATGCTATGAGGCAGCCGTTACCAAAGACAGAAGCAATCTTTCCAGAGAAAGCGGCATGATGCTGATCGCCAAACTGCAGGACTATAGAATTAAAGATTTCAGAAAAATTTTCAATGCCTGCCGCTATGCAGATACCTATGGAAAAACCGAAAAAATGAAGGATTTAAATCGGAAGTATCCATTTATCACTTCATGCTACAGAGAAATAAAAGAATCCACTGGACCACTCACCGCTTTCGTACTCTGCGTGAAAACGACACTTCGAGAGATGCTCGCATGGAATACAGAAAAAACAGATATCCGGATCTCAAAAAATATCGAAACATGCGGTTTATATGACTATTGGAACGGCGCAGGATCAAATTTAGAAATTCATCTGGAAAAAGACATTGTCATCCCAAAAGGAAAAGTTTATCGCTTTGTACCGGACTTTTATTGGGATTACTCTATTGAAGAGTGCTATGGGATGACCAGCAAAGCATGGACAACTATGCCCAAAATAAGGGAAACAGCATAACATCAAGGGGGCGGATGACATCGGCATCCGCCCCTATTTAGTCCGAGTAAGACCAAATAGGAGTAAATAGGACTTAAAACTTTCAGCTTTCCCAAGGGAAAGCTTTTTTACATGAATTTTCTTTGTTATCAAGGAAATGGTTAAAACAAAGGCATTGAGAAAAGAAAGAGGGATAAAAATGAAAGGTACGGAAAAAATGAAAAAGATCGAAAGCAAAATAAAAGACTGGATCAAGAAGAATTATCCAGATGGTTATACCATATATCGGGACTATAACGATCATTTAAGCCCGAACATGATCGCAAATTGTCTGGAACGAAAAAATCCAATGGATGCTTTTTATGAGTGTCTGTTTGAACTCTACGAAGGAGAATACGACGATCTCTATCCAGATGTATATAAAGAGATGCTGAAGGACATGACAGAGGAAGACACAAAATTCATGGAAGAAAATGAAGAAGAATGCATGAGCGTGGTAGATGAAAATCTTGATATCAATTTTCCTTATGATGATTTCCTGGACGAAGAGATCTGCTGCGACATCGTCATTGATAATGGAGATGCGAACACAGACTTCGATGCACACGCCATCAGTCCATACTGTGATGCAGATTCTTACAGAAGAAGAAGCAATCTTTCCAGAGAAAGCGGCATAGCGCTGATCGCCAAACTGCAGGACTATAGTATCAAAGATTTCAGAAAAATTTTCAATGCCTGCCGCCAGGCAGATGCCCATGAGAAAACAGAAAAAATGGACGAATTAAAGCGGAAATATCCGTTCATCACTTCGTGCTATAGTGAAGTGAAAGAATCCACAGGACCTCTCACCGCTTTCGTATTCTGCGTAAAAACAACACTTCGAGAGATGCTCGCATGGAATACAGAAAAAACAGATATCCGAATCTCAAAAAATATCGAAGCCTGCGGATTATACGATTATGTAAACGGCGCAGGATCAAATTTAGAAATCCATCTGGAAAAAGACATTGTCATCCCTAAAGAAAAAGTTTTTTGTTTTGCACCGGACTTTTATTGGGGTGATTACTCCATTGAAGACTGCTATGGGATGACCAGCGATGTATGGACAACCATGCAAGAAATTAGAAAAACAGCATAACATCAAGGGGCGGATGACATCGGCATCCGCCCCTTTTTTAGTCTAAGTAAGACCAAATAGGACTAAATAGGACTAAACTAGACTAAATAAGAAAAGAATATTATAATAAAAATAAAAGAAAAGAGGGATGATATGGGCAGATTACCGAAAGAAGAGTCGGAACGCAGAAGAAATGGAAGAAGCAGAATCAGGCTCAAAGAAATACGAGAATTTCTAAACCTGAACAAACAGACCATGGCCAATATCTTAGGGATACCAGCTCCCATATACATACAATATGAAAAAGGGGACTATGATAAGAAAAGCATCATGCCAATCATAACCATGGCAAAAAAAATGGATATATCCGTGGACTATCTTCTGAGCCTTACAGATATTAGCGAATCGTATCCCAAACAGGAAAAAGAAGGAATCGTAGGACAAAAAATCAGAGAATACAGAAGCCGGAATAAAATTCCAGGAGAAATACTGGCCAAGAAAATTGGACTCGACCGGCAATGTCTATATAATAGAGAAAGAAGCATCACCCCTTTCAGAACCGTAGAGATCATTCAAATAGCAAGACTGCTCCATCTTCCCATGGATTACCTCTTGGAAATGACAAATGAAACTACACCAAGGAAAAGATGCATGGAACTGGGCAATCCGACAAAATACGTAGATGTAAATCACATCAAAGAAGCGCTTCGAAGTACCCATAACGAACCACTGATGGAACCCCCAAAGCCTAAAGAAGAAAAAACAGAATATTTGGCCAAGAATAGAATCAGGCAGATTCGAGAAGAAAACGGACTCCATATTTCGGAAATTGCCCAAGCCATAGGCATCGATCAGGGGACCTATCAATCCTACGAAAAAACGCCGGAAATCATTCCCGCGGGCTATTTAAAGCGAATGGCAGCCGTCTATCAGGTCAGCATAGACTATTTACTGGGGTTAACTTTGAACCGTAAAATCAACAAATAAAGGGAAGAGCCCCGCATCGTTTTTCTCTGCCGGCATAAATGCCGGCTTGTTTTTCGCAAATTGTTTTTCCCGTATTTAACTAAGGAAAGGAGGGAATGGAAATGTTTGGAGGATTCATCGGAGGCTATATCGTCGGCTTAATTTTCTGTATCCCGGTTGCATTCATTCTGCTGTATCTCATCGCAACAGGCTTATTATCCTTTGCAGGAAGCCACATCGTATTCTTTACCGTACTGATCTGCGGATGGATCGTTATCAAAGCATGTAAAAAGAAAAAGGCAGTACCACCGCCTGCCCATGCAAAACCCATGAAAAATGTAACACCCACAGCTTGCCCAGTACAGAGGAATCCGATCATCACAGAAGCTCCGCGCACCTTGCAGGCTATGCCTATTAAAGAAGAGAACACTATATCAGTCAAAGAGAAAAAGATCACCGTCGAAGAATGTATCCTGGGAAACAAAATGACATGGAAACACAGCGTCCCTTGTCATAAAGAAAAAGTATATAACGAAAAATAAACATCAAAAAAGAGAACCAATTCACATGGTTTTCTTTTTTGATGCCTAAAAACAAGAATCACCAATAAAGCCGCATCGTTTTTTGAACAACAGTCATAAAAAAGGGATACCCAGAAAGACACAAAGAACCAAGCCCTTCTATCACGCCTGCCAGCTCAAAAAGAGAAAAAGTAAAAAATCTATGGTCAAAGAAGGCCATAAAGAAAATAAAAATAGATAATCGAATGCCGCACTCAATTGGTTTATCGACCCAAAGCCGATGAACAGACAAAAAGCCAAGCCCGATAGAAAGCCACAGATAATACTGCTTCATAAAGATTCACCTTCGATCCAGCTTTCAATCGACGCACGGCAGGATCTTGGATTTTTTACATAGCGATACGTCAAAGAAAACCCTTTTTTAGTAAAGAAAGTGAGGTCTCCATAATGGAAAATACTTCCTAAAAACCCCTGCCGAAAGGTCACAAGTGCCAATTCTTTTCTTTCCAGCTGATACCCTGTTACACGAATGGCACCGGAAGAAAAAGATAAAACCTGATTTGCGATTATGCATCGATCCCTGAAAAATTTGATACAGCGCCAAATCGGAAGAAAGAAAAGAAATAAAATGCCAAACACCGGCACATATAAAGCGCCCAAAAATAAAAGAGTCAGCGCAAGCCAAAGAGCCAAACCATGCTCCAAAGGTTCATAAAGACAAACAAGCATAATGGCCGTTACAAGAATTTCCAAAACAGAAGCAAAGCGACCCGGACCCTCCGGGAGAAGGCTGATCCAGGTTGAAAGGAAAGAAACACCCAACAAAAGAACAGGGAAAATAATCATAGCCGGATGATGAGAAAGCCGCATGACAAAACCTCCCGCAAAACATAAAAAATAACTTTAATCATTATATCACACAATAATCGAATAATGATATAATTGAATTAGACAAGAAAAGTTTGTCTAATTCATTGAAAGGAGAACAACAATGAGAAAAAACATGAGAGAACTTAGAATGGAAAACGTATGGGCTGAAAACAATCAGAAAGAAAGCCCGTTAACAGGATTTTATGAAATTCCCTATGGAAAAGCCCACCTCGATTTGGAAGCCGCAGGCGTAATGGTCATCCATATTAAGGACTGCGCCAGATGGAAAGAGGGGAACGCCAATTTGTCGCTTCGCGGACAGGACTATGCAGACCTCTGTGAAACATATGCAGAAGTGGATGCTTCCGGCACCGGAATCAACATCTACATTCCAAGAGAAGCAGAAAATATGATGACCCCGAAAGCCGGAGACATCCACAGCAAAGGACGAATTCTTCTTACAAACCGAAAGATCAACAAAGAAGAAAACATCTATGAAAGTGACAATCTTCGCTACTTCATCTCGCAGGAACAAATGAATGAATGCGAAACAACGTATAGGGATCCAGAAGAAGACAGGGTACTGGACATCAACAATCCAGTAGATCAGCTGAAGCTGATGTTTGCAGTCTACGACACAGTCAAAGAATTAGAAGCCGCACAGGCATAGAGGAGACTACATGAACTTTGAAGAATTTGCTATGCCGCTTCTAAAAGGATATATAGGGGCAGAAGCCTATTATGCCGGAAGCATGCTCAAAGCTGTATGGGACAAAGACTATAAAGAAGCCCTTACTATGGAGAAGAAACTGAAAGAACATATTTCCCAAAGGAAAAGAGCCTTTCAGATGGTAAACGCACATCCAAGGAAAACGGATTTCGAAGTTGCCTTTAAAGGCGAATCTTTTGAACAAGCCGTAGCATTTCAAAAAGAATGGCATGATATGGAAAAACAGCCACGAACATGGACAGCCAAAGAAAAGCAGATCTACCAAAAGGGGCTTACAGAACTTCTGGAGACATTCGAAAACGGTGAACAACAGGAAAGAGCCTACTACCTTTGCCGTAATGTGGCAGAACGAGTTTACCATCAATATCCGGGCGAAATCAAAACCGATGAACAGCAGCTGCTCAAATTCATCGTAGAAAGCCGAGCGCAGACAGAAAGGATGGGGGCTATCCCCGAAATCCACGGAAGCATCCTCTCACTCGAACGTCTTAACACCAATCTTGCGATTACCCAAAAAGAAAATGAAATGCACAAAGCCATGGAAGAAAGGAGCCAGACAGAATGAACCTGATTGGAGGACTTACAAGTACAGCGACCCGAGCGGCCGGTGAAGAGAACATTATTGAATTCCAGCGAGATCTGGAAACCAAAGAAATGGAAGAGCTTTACCATCTCATTGAAAAAGCCAGAAAACAGCTTTACGTCGTAGAAAAAGAGAAAGGACAAAACCGAAAAGAAAACGAACTGTTTATCAAGCGTGTTCGAGAGCTGAAAGCCTATATGAAAGAACATGGGCTGGAAAGCCAAACCAGAAAAAAGAAAGTAGAGGAGAAAAGAATCAAATTCAGAAGCAAAAAAGATATGGTTCGCAGCCTCACACTCAATACAGACGGTAACAACAACGACCAGCAGGACGAATTCATCGAAATCATGGGTCCCATTTCCGAGTATGAAGCCATGAAGATCAGACACTTCGCAGCGCAAATGACAGAAATCGATCGCATGATGCAAAGCGCAGAAAGTGAAGCAGATATGATCAATTTAAAAGGATTGGCACTTCAATATGAAGCCTGCAAACAAAATATGATCGGTTATGCCAAACATATTGGAGCCGGAGTCAAAAAAGCCCCGGTAAACAAAGCAGAAAAAGAGAAAGAAAAAGAACGAGCCAAAGAAAGAACAGAAGAACACGACTATAGCCGCGGAAGAACACTGGAACTCAAGCAGGACTAAAGAAAGAGAGGAAACATATCATGTATAGCGAAGAACAAGCCCAACTCATTCAAAAAGGCATGGATCATATCACCAAAGCATTTCAAGTACGTCTTGATGAAAACGGAAAATTTCATCTGGGAATGGAAGATCATCCGGATCTTTTTCCTGATGTAGAAGACAAAAAAGACGGGATCTATAATTTTGTAAGTAAAATGGAAAACCTGGGAGAAGAACGCCCTTCTGCTGCCGATCTGGATGCCTACCTTGCCGGTTTGCCTGAAATAGAAGAATTCAATCCGCAAAAAGCCCAAAGATATAAAGCATATACCACCAATAGGTTAAATGAAGAACTAACAGAAAGAGAAAGAGAAAAACAAGGCCGCTCTCTGTATGAATCAACGGAAGATCAAGAAAAACGTATTTTGAATAACCAGGAAGATATTCGGTACAAAGAGTCAGAACTTCAAGAAAATCAGAACAAAGCAGTTAAAATTCAAAATGAACTTGATGAAGGGATATTGACACTTTCCCCTTATAAAAAACTGCAGGAAGCCAGAATCATGGATCATCATCTGAATGATAAGATGGGTCAATTCAATAAAACCATCGATCTTTTGATGAAAAAAGAAGAAACACTCGAAAAAGCAGCCGAAAAAGCCCAAATAGCTCAAAAGATCAAAGAAAAGAAAGCTGAACTTGCAAAGCTCTATGATGCGTATGACAAAAATCAGGACGAAATCAACGAATACGAAAAACGACTAGGCGGCACAGAAGAAACACAGGAAAAGAAACTGCATCAGCTGGAAGAGAAACAAAGCCAGAGAAATGCCAGCCTGTTTGCTGTGAATAGAGAAATACAGCGCCTTACAGAAGAGATCAAAGACAGCCAGGAAAAACTCGCCATTGCAGAAAACAATCTGGCCAAAGAACAAAAAATAGAAAAAATGCAAGAAGAAAGAATCGCCATCATTCAAAAAAGACTGAATGACGATCAATTTGACGCGGATAAAATAAAAATGGCAATGTTCTTCAGAATGAGCCAGATTCAAAAAGCCATTCAGGAGAAGGATTATAACATAAAAGCCCCGGAAATGGTCCGCATCCATAATCCGGAAATTGCCACCTCTTTAGCGGAAGAAATCCAAAAGACAGCAAACAACCAAATCAAACAAGTAACCTGGATGCTGTATAACAACGAAAAAGTATGGGAAAAAGAAAATATTGAAATTGTAAAAGGAATTGATACCAAAGAAGCGAACAAAAATGGCTGGAAAGAAGAAACCATTCTTTACGATAAGGTGCTTTTCCGCAATGCTGATGAAAATACAAGAAAAATCATTACAGCAATGCATAGCGCCTTGAACTCCACAAGAACAATTCAAAATGGAGAAACTTTTGATTCTTATATGGGAAGGATCAAAAAAGATACGCTGAACCGCCTTCGTGAATTAAGCATAAAAGCAAGACAAAACGGGGAAAAAGATCCAAGAGAACTGGTAGAACAATTCTTTAATGCCAACCGGGAAGATCTCGTCGATCCGGGTAAAGCTATGGCAGAAAGACTGTCCAAAGAAAACAAAAAAAGAAATGATTTAGAAAAACTGCCCAGACTGAACCGTCTTCTTGAAGAATGTAAAAAAGCACAGCAAGAATTGACCCTTGCGGCTAAAGAAGCCACAAAAGGGAAAGCCGAATTGTTTGGAGACTCAAAGGAAAAAGAGCAGTTAAAAACAGTCAATGAAAAAATAGCCAAATGGCTTGGAAAAGACTTGGAAGGACTTCATCTCCCAGAAAAAGAAGGGAACAACAACCAAGAAGTAAAAAAGCTGGATGAATATCAGGTACACAAAAAGCTTCAGCAGTTAGTCGCAGAAAAAGAAGCAGAAGTCCAGGATGAAATCTACAAAATTCATGAAATTAAAAGAGAAGCCATTCCACGAATGATGCTAAAGACACTTCAAGATGAAAGAAAAATCCTGAGCTTACTTGCCTATCGAGCAATTCCCAAAGGAATGATGGAAAAAGCGCAAGAAACAGAAATCGAAATCAAAAACAACCAAAAACCAAAAGAACTTTCCCGAATCAATGGGAAATATCCGCTTGATGGATATACTCAAATGGCAAAAGCACAATTAGATGCCTATGCAACAGTCATCGAAGCATACCAAATGTCAATCACCCCGCAAAAGTATTGGAAAATCGATGAAACCATCAATGATTTCAGAAACAGAGAAGATACGATTCAGCTGATGGCTAAAGAATTGGAAAGAGTCAAAGCCAGACTGGGTGAAAAAGTACAGTTTGTCATGAAAGATGATGAAAAGATCGAAGACTACATCAACCGAATTCATAGATACGTACTGCAGGAAACCCAAAACAATGCAAAAGCCAGAGCAAGAATCAGAGAAGAAGACATCAAGAGCATCGCTGCCAAAATGTCTACAGGGAAAACCATCGATCCGGAAATTCGAACCGCTGTCGAACATTTAATTCCTAAGTGCAGGACAGATGATTTTATCAGCTTAGACCAAATCAATAACTTTGATCTCAGGAAAAAAGATCCGATTCGAAATAAGATGAGAAAAAATAGGGAAGAACTGCAAAAAATCATGGCCTCATCACATCCGAAACCATTTGCAAAAGAAAGTAAAATCTATACCTATGAAAATTTTGTCTACGAAATGGCGCAGAAAGAATTTACCATTCATGAAGCCAGAGAACGGTTAAAAGAGCTTTACGCACAGAACATCACGATCAGCCAAAAAGATATTGAGAAAATCAAAGAATTGAAAGACATTTTTCTCTTCAATACCCAAGAAAGAAAGCTGAAAGAATATCATAAGTCGGAATACGAAAAGTTTATCGAAAAGAGGAACGAGGTACTAAGCGCTGACTACAAAATGAAAGAATCATTTGGCAAGGCACAGGATCTGACCTCCAAAGATGCTTTTAATGCCGGAAACCCGGATGATGAAATCGATCACAGACAGGATGGGAAAGAAGGGCAGTCAAAGAATGAAACCGGCGAAAAGAACCAACTGGATACCCAGGCCTTCTGGAAGGCAAACCTGAAATGGGCAGCCATGCCATTAAACGCAGAAGAAACCAAGGACATGATCGATATCCTGGCACAAAGAGATGCCATCCTTCAACGCAGCCAAAAAGCAGAAGCCGCACTTCAGAACAATATCAAAGCCGGAGAAAACAATTATGCCCGCATTGATCAGCTTATCGGCCGAGTCCAGATCATGATCAGCCAAAATGGAGCAAAGAGCAGAGCAATCCAATTCCAGGAAGAAAACAATGACAAAGCAGTAGCTAAAGCAAGGACCGAGCTGCTCAATGATCTTAAAAAAGTCAGAGCTCAATACAAAGACAGACCAGAAGAAATTCCTACCAAAGAAGAACTGCTGCAAATGAAAGACCTGGCTGGCAAAAAAACAGAAGAGCTGACCCAGGGAGAAATCGCCCTCGTAAACAAAGTGAAAGCCTTCCCAATGACAGCAGAAAAACTGACCAAAGCACTGGAAACAGAAGAACAGTATCAAAACAGTGTGAAAGTAGGGTACGCCGCAAGATGGATAAAAACAATGACGGAAATCAACAACATCAACCGCGCGGAATATACCACGATCAAAGAACTGCTGCAGGAAAATACGTCTGACAGAGAAGAAAAGATCGCAAAACAAAGAATCCTTTTTGAAAAAGAAAGAGAAACAATCAAACGAGAACGACTGACCCAATACAAAGGTGAATTTGTCAGCGGCAAAAAACTCAGAGAGTTAGAAGCGGACCCTGAAAAAGCCATCAAACTGAAAAGCTATCCGATGGACTTGCTTCTGATGCACGATCCCAAATTTGTGGAAATCCAGAAAAGCATCGAAGAAAACAATGAAAAGCTCATGAAAACTGGGGAAAAGCTGACAGCCCTGCAGAAAGAAGCTGAAGCGGCCCGAGAAGAAATCAGAACCAGTCCAGAAAAGGCAGCCATTCTCGAGGTAGCAAAGGAAGCAAGAGACCGTTTGATAAAAGCTTCCATTCCTAAATGCATAGAAAAAATCGAAGAAAAATTCCTTGCTGATACCAACAACAGGAATGTTGACAATGAAGAAATTATGCAGGAAGGATTGCGCATGCTTACAGAAGCTGCAGAAAAGACCAAAGTCAGCACACTTGTCAATGCCATGAGCAGACACGGGAAAGACTACGGTCTTAGCGATGCCCTGGTAGACAAAGTCAATGACAGTATGGGGACCTGGCTCGATCAGCAAAGGTACAACAACACGCCAAGCAAGACCGAAACAAAAGAAATCAAACTGATGCGCTCTATTCAGAATGAACTCGGACAGACAAACAATCCGGCAGGCTTAACCGAATCTGAACGAATTGCCATGCGCATGAGTGAAGAAAAAGCAAAAGTGAATCACCGGACATTTGGCAGAGCATTGAATAACCTGGAGAAATATGAAACCCAAAAGAGAGATATCATGAACCAGGCCCAAATTCATGGCGACGAAAAGGCAGAAGAAAAGATCGAAAAAATCAATGCATACCAAACAGAGCTGCAAAAAGAATATCAAAGAAAAGCGCAAAAATTAAATGAGGCTATAGGGAATGCTGAAAAAAAGCTGAAAATGGATTTGTCAAAAGAAACCGCCCCAAGCCTGAAAGTCGAGATTTTGCTGAATCGCTTCAATGTAGAAGAAAAGAAGAAAACCTTATGGAGAACTGCCAATCAATCAATACCACAAGAATATAAGGAACTCAAAAAAGCGCAGGCAGATTTCAAGGAAAACGAAAAAGCCATCAAACAAACAATCATCATCAAAGAAGAAATCGAGAAAAATATGCCAACCCTTCCTATCCCTGCCTGCATTAAAGAAAGCCAAATCCTCGATCAAGCAGACATCTGGATGCAGCGGAAAATCAAAAATGCCGCCAATATCATGTCCTCAGACGAAAAGACAGTTAAGGCAGAAAAAATGTCGGACTGGAAAGAACATCATGCAAAAAGCGACATTCAGGCAATCACAGCAGAAGCCTTGATCAATAACTGGAAAAAACGCGACAGCCGAAACATGCAAGGCATCCTGGAAACAATGACTCCGGATCAAAAGGAAACAGTTCTGACCGGCTATCTCAAATCTGCGAAGGAGGAAAGACTCACTGCCAATACCAAAGAAACTATTACTCAAATGCTCGAGACCATTCAGGAAGAAGGAATTGGCAAAAGACAGAATCGAATGATTGATACCGTCATCAACATGGACAAGGAATCGTATCTCACCGTGGTTGAAACCGCGAAAGAAAACAAGCCTATAGAAGATCGGAATCAAGAAATTCGAAACCTCAACGAAGAGATCGTCAAAAAGAACCAAACCATTGCCGACAGCCTAAAGCAATCAGATCCGGAAATCAAAAAAGCCGTAGAAACCATTGAAAAAGTGGCAACCAGAACATCCGGAGGGCAAGGTATCCAAAGCACAAGAGATGCCAGAATGCAAAACGAGGCAGCCAAAGAATACAACCAGGCCATTGAAACCATCAATCAGCGCCTGATTGCAAAGGGCAAAGACCTCATCAAAAATGATACTATCCAACTGGAAGAAGCCCTTCAAATCAAAACTGTCGAAGAAATGGCAACTCCAAAGCCCTATGAAAATACGACCCCGGAAAAAGCAAGACAAATCCTGATTGACACAGAAATCGAAAGCAAACGAAATCCAGAAATGTCCCCGGAAGCTTACTATGAATCCATGGACAATCTGCTTTTAAAGAGCAGTAAGACAAAGAATGGAATCGATTTGGATAATCTGATGGATTTAACAGAAAGAGAAGAACAAACAAGTGAACTCTGGAAAGAAAGCTATCAAGATTACACCGCTGAAAAAGTCGATCAACTCAAAATGCTGGAACAAACAGGCAACATTCAGAGTCTCGACCAAAGCATTTCCAGCATGAACTCAAACAGTAATGACAGGGAATCAGAAGCAGGAATGATCAATCAGCAGTCTAAGACAGGTTTCGAAGAAAGCCTGAAAGAAAACGACAATGATATCAGCGATACCGTGATCCAAGAAGGCAGAAGAAACATTACCGAAGACTTTACCCAAAATCTGCACACCTATATCATGGGACTTGAATCAACACAAAGAAAAGTCATGGTCATCGAACTGGAAAATATCAATGCAAGTTCTCGAATGAAGGCATCGGATTTTTATCAGGAACCCATGGAAAAGATCACCGAAGAACAGATTGAGGACTATGAAAAGATCCGAGAAGCAGCTTTTTCTGACGTAAGAAGTATGCTTGAAGTCAACGGATATGTAAGCACCAAACAGTATAAAGAAAGAAAAGAGGAAAAAGAAAATGAAAAAGCCATAGAAGAACTTAGCAAAGGCAAAGAACCGGAAAAAATAGCCAAAGAAATGCTAAACAAAGATTCCCGCTATAAAGAGTGCAAAAAATTCAGTGAAAAACTGCAAGAAAAGCAAGAAAAACAAATGAGGGAGGAAACTAAACAGAACAGCATAGATCGATAATGTGAAAAATCAGCTTGACAACGGAAACAATTCCACATACAATGGAATTCAGAGAAATATATGAATGGAGAATGAATGTTTCTCGTGTTCAGGGGGCTCTTGAGCCTCCTGCTCATGGAGGGTTTATGGCGATACCATAAACTCTCCTTCTATTCCATTTTTCCTACAGCATAAGAATTATGACCTTTCTGCAAAAAGCCCCTGCCAAATGGCAGGGGCTTTTTGTAAAAAAGAGATGATAACGAAAAGTGATACTAAAAAGCAAAACTGCCTGAAACAAAACGGAAAGCTGTAACGATGAAACCAATTAAACAAAAGGATAACACGCAGAAATTCTCTTTTGGGCTCCCCGTATAAAAAAGTCTGCCCATTGAAAAGGAATCAGAAGGAGAGCGTAAAGGAATATAGCCCGTACACAAATCCTCAACTATATGGAAAAGACAACCAACTAAGAACCAGAAAATCCAATTCAGCAAAATGGCCAAGATAAAATCAGATAAAGAAAAAGTTCTAAAAAAAATAAGATAGTCAAAAGAATGAGGGATAAACCAGCCATGGGAAAGAAAGAACCCTACTGCCAAAAGAGGAATTACATACAAAACGAACCAATGAGAAGTCTTGCGATGCTTTAATCCAAGCGTCAGATCAAGAGTATCAGGGAAAACACTGCCACTTACTGCAAACAACGCAGCGGGAAAATTTTGACTCAATAAAAAGACTGAAATGCCTGTAATTATACGATGTGACTGCCAGATCATCATATCCTCCCAAAGACACATAAACCCTTATCATGTTATAATATAATTCTACATACAATGGAATTAAAAGGGAAGTAAATTCTACATACAATGGAAGGCCAAAAGTATTATCTGACCAGGAGGGAAAAATGAATGCCACAGTAGCAGGAATAGTCATTGAGGCACCAAAACCGAAAATGAGCCGAGATCAAAAGCTAATGACTAAAATGGTAATAGCCGATCAGTATTATAATGGGAAAGAAGTTACCCAATACGTCATAGCCATGGCTTTTGATAAAAATGCCAAATATATCAATAACTACGTAAAAAAGGGGGATGCCGTCTATCTAACAGGACTAATGATCAATCAACCCTATATGCAGGCAAATGGACGAAACCGGTATTATTGGTTCTTTAAAATCGAAACCATAAAGATCCTACATGCACATACAACACTTAAACAACCGCAAAACAATCCTTTCCAAAGCAAACAGGTTCCGCAGCCAGCAGTACCAATAACCCCAAAAGAATCGGATAACAAAAATTCCGATGATGATATTGAAATGATCGAATTTGAAGGAATGGATGAAATGTAAAATAACCGGATCTTTCCAAAACTAAAAGCCTGCCCATAGTGATATGATCCCTCTAAAGCAGACACGGTAAATAACCAAACTGCTTTAGGGGGATTTTTTAATGGCTAAAAAGAAA
>OIYF01000098.1_pt1 | contig 43119 bp, 42 predicted proteins | sample 1587971 | NCBI WGS metagenome assembly OIYF01 (sample SAMN03283248) | human gut metagenome | biome: human-associated habitat; material: feces | host: Homo sapiens | place: Peru | collected 2012 | reverse complement strand
TGGAGCGGAAAACGAGGCTCGAACTCGCGACCCCCACCTTGGCAAGGTGGTGCTCTACCACTGAGCTACTTCCGCATGTGTGCTGTCTGTTTCAGAAGACTTGATTATAATACCAAATCCAAAGGATTCTGTCAAGGGATTTTTTGCATTTTTTTAAGTTTGATGTGAGAAGTTTGATGTTTGATGTAGATGGGTTTAAATATATGCCTACCACATCAAACATCAAACTTAAAACATCAATCATTCTATGACTTTTGCCTTGAAGACCAGGGCTACGTCGGCATCGGAGCAGCAGAATTCGGCTTCGCCTTCGGGCTGGCCCGGAAGTGTCCCGCCGTAGCGCAGGATATCGACGTACGGGAAGGCGCAGTGCAGGGCCATGGGACAGACCTTGCCCCGGTCCGTATCGTAATCAAAGGTTTCGCCGACATGATGGCCGCGGTGGCAGCCCATCTTCCCCAACTTGCCCGTAATCGTCAGCTCGATTTTCGGGCGCTTGCCTCTTGCCATGGGTGTGTTCCCCCTTTTACATCAAACATCAAACGTCATATATCAAACAATCTTCTCGCATTTTCCGTTGTGATTCTTGCTACTTCTTCCACATCAAGTCCGCGCAGATTGGCGATTTCTTCGGCTACGTAGTGGACGTAGGCCGGTTCGTTACGCTGGCCGCGATGGGCCTGGGGCGTCAGGTACGGACAGTCCGTTTCGATAAGCATGCGCTCTAAGGGCAGGTGCGAGGCGACGCGCTTGGCCCGTTTAGAGTTGGGATAAGTCAAAGGGCCGTCAAAGCCGAAATAGAACCCCATGCGCAGCAGTTCGTCCGTCATTTCCAGGCTGCCCGAATAGCAGTGGAAAACGCCGCGGATGCCCTTGCCGTACTGGCGCAGGATGTCCAGCGTATCACCATGGGCTTCGCGGTCATGGATAATGATGGGCACGTCGAGTTCGACAGCCAGCTTGACCATGTCGATGAAGACGGCCTGCTGGATATCCCGGGCCGGTTCGGGCCAGTGATAATCCAGACCGACTTCGCCGACGGCAACGACTTTTTCTTCCGCCCGTATCCATTGACGCAGCTTTTCGACATCGCCGTCCTGGGCCTTGGCCGCTTCTTCGGGATGGATACCGACGGCCGCATAGAGGCCATCGTGTTCCCTGGCCATGGCGATGCACTGAGCTGAAGTTTCCATATCCGTCGCCGGGCAGAGCATGAGGCCCACGCCGGCAGCGGCCGCCCGGTCGAATACGGCCGGACGGTCTTCTGCGTAGGCGCCGTCATTGACGTGGCAATGGGTATCGAAGAGCATCAGCGGACCCGGCTTCCCGGTGCCATGCCGTCGACGAAAGCGACCTGGAGGTTATCATTGCCGTCAGAAGCGGCCAGGAGCATGCCTTTCGATTCGACGCCGCAGAGTTTGACCGGTTTCAAGTTGGTGACGACGATGACGCAGTGGCCGATGAGGTCTTCCGGCTTGTAGTACAGGGAAATGCCGCTGACGATCTGGCGCGTTTCCGTGCCGAGGTCGACTTGTAATTTCAACAATTTCTTGGCCTTGGGCACTTTTTCACAGGCTACGATTTTGCCGACGCGGAGGTCGACTTTGCCGAAATCATCGATGGCGATTTCCGGTTTCGTCGGTTCCTGGGCGGCCGGGCAGGCCTGAGCAGCTTTCTTTTCTTCTTCCGCTTCAGCCACTTCTTCCTTCAAGTCGTAGCGCGGGAAGAGGGCATGGCCTTTGCAGACTTTCGTATCTGCCGGATAGCGTCCCCATTCCTGGGCAGACGCGAGGTTGGCTTCGGCAAAGTCACCTAAGCCGAGCTGTTTCCACATTTCAGCGGCGCTGACCGGGATGAAGGGGCTGACCAGGGTAGCGATGATGCGCTGTGCTTCCAGGAGATTGTACAGGACCGTCTGCAGGCGCTGGGCTTTGGCTTCGTCTTTGGCCAGGACCCACGGCGTCGTTTCGTCGATGTATTTGTTGCTGCGGCGGATGAGGGCCCAGACGTCGTTGATGGCGTCGTTGATCTTCATGTCGTCCATGTACGTTTCAAAGCGTTTGGCCGTTTCCACAGCACACGCTGCCAAGTCGTCATCGACGGGTTCTTTCACGGTTGGACCGGCAGCGACGCCGCCTTCGTATTTTTCGACCATAGCCAGGGTGCGCTGCAAGAGGTTGCCCAAGTCGTTGGCCAGGTCAGAATTGATGCGATTGATGAACGACGGCAACGAGAAGTTGCCATCCTGGCCGAGACGGATTTCCTTCAGCAGGTAGTAACGGAGGGCATCGGCACCATAGCGGTCGATGAGGGGAATCGGGTCGACGACGTTGCCCAGGGACTTACTCATCTTGGTACCGTCGACGATGAGCCAGCCGTGACCGAAGACTTTCTTCGGCAAAGGCAGGCCGCAGCTCATGAGCATGATCGGCCAGATGATGCTGTGGAAGCGGACGATTTCCTTGCCGACCAGGTGCAGGTCAGCCGGCCAGAATTTCTTGAATTTTTCCGGGTCATCGAGATAGCCGGCGGCCGTGACGTAGTTGACCAGGGCGTCGAACCAGACGTAGACGACGTGTTTCGGGTCCCAGGGAACCTTGATGCCCCAATCGAAGGACGTACGGGATACGCAGAGGTCTTCCAGGCCGCTCTTGACGAAGGAAATCATTTCATTGCGCCGCGATTCCGGCTGGATGAAGTCCGGGTTTTCGTCGATGAATTTCAGCCAGCGGTCGGCGTATTTATTCATTTTCAGGAAATAGGCTTCTTCGGAAACGAGTTCCAGAGGACGGCCGCAGTCCGGGCAGACGTGTTTGCCTTCAGGCAGCTTGTTCTCCGGCCAGAACGTTTCGCACGGCGTACAGTACCAGCCCTTGTATTCGCCTTTGTAGATATCGCCGTTGTCGTAGGATTTCTGCATCAAAGCCTGGACGACTTTTTCATGGCGTTTTTCCGTCGTGCGGATGAAGTCATCATTGGAGATATTAAGTTTTTTCCAGAGCTGCTGGAAGAGGGCGACGATTTCGTCGACGTATTCAATCGGTTTTACGCCTTTTGCTTCGGCTGCACGCTGGATTTTCTGGCCGTGTTCATCAGAGCCGGTCAGGAAAAAGACGTCGTCGCCGCGCAGGCGGTGGAACCGTGCCAGCGAGTCGGCAATGGTCGTGCAGTACGTGTGCCCGATGTGAAGTTTGGCACTTGGATAGTAAATAGGTGTTGTAATGTAATACTTTCTTTTTTCAGACATGGGATTTTCCTCCTATACCGGCAAATGAGCCGGGTGTTATAAACTAAGCGCAGCCTGGTATACACTACGTTTGGGCACGCCGCACCGTCTGGCGACAGTCCGGATAGCCTCTTTTTTATCGACGCCCTGTTCCATCAGTTCCCGGACCAGGGACGCGTAATCGACGTCGCCGGAAGCAGCCATTTCCACAGCTGCCGCTGCCCCTTCGACGAGGATGACAAATTCACCGCGGGTCCCTTGTGCGGCCAGGTCGGCCCGCAGCTGGCTGAGACTGCCGCGCAGGTACTGCTCGTACCGCTTGGTCAGTTCCCGGCAGAGGACGGCCCGGCGGTCGCCCAGGACTTCGATCATTTCGCCGAGGACCTGCTGGATGCGGTGAGGCGCTTCATAAAAGATGAGCGTACCCTCGTACGATTTCACCGATTCCAGGACGGGCAGGCGGTGTTTCTGGGTCTTCGGCAGAAAGCCGACGAAGGTAAAGCGCGTCGTATCCATACCGGACGCAATGAGGCCGGTCAGACCGGCATTGGCTCCGGGAAGAGGTACGATAGGCAGATTGGCTTCCAGAGCCAGGCGGACCATATCGCTGCCAGGGTCACAGATAGCCGGCATACCGGCATCGCTGACCAGCGCGATCATCAGGCCGTCTTTCAATTTTTCAATGAGCTGCGGCCCTTTTTCCGCCTTATTATGTTCATGATAGCTGGTCAAGGGCGTGTCGATATCATACGCCATGAGCAGCTGCTTCGTGTGACGCGTATCTTCTGCCGCAATGAGGTCGGCCTCGCGGAGACAGCGGACCGTGCGGTACGTAATGTCCTCGAGATTACCGATCGGCGTCGGGCAAAGATAGAGCGTCCCTTTTTGAAAAATTTCTGGCATTGTTTCTCCTCCAAAATCATGAACAGGGGATTCCCACAAGCGGGCGCCCCACATGGGCGCCCCTACAGCTTCCCGTACAGCTTATTCACGGCGTCGCTGTAGCTGCCATCCTGGTTGTGGACGATGAGCGGCGGCAGGACGTCCAAGCCTTGACTGCCGCCGCGGATTCCCTCGACGAGGAAAAGCTTGGCTTTCTTATCGGGACGGCCATGGACCATCTGCAATACTTTGGGCTCGATATCATGGGCGCGCATGGCCTCTAAAATGTCGGCCAGGCGCTCCGTAATATGGACCATGCGGAAGCGGCCGTGATATTTCAGGGCATACTTCACGGCATCGAGGACGTCACCGAGGGTCGCCGTCTCTTCATGGCAGGCCCGGCGGATGCCGTCGACGTCGCTATAGGCACCGCGGCTCTTTTCGCGGTACGGCGGATTAGCGTAAACAGCGGCAAAGGCACCGCTCGCCGCCCAATCGCGGATACGGCGGTAATCGCCTTCGACGAGGGTGATGCGGTCATCCCGGCCGTTGATGGCCACGTTGCGGCGGGCAATATCGGCCATGACCGGATTAAATTCTACGGCCGTCAGCTTCTTGGCGCCGCGGGCCGTCAAGATGAGGGGGATAGCCGCCGTGCCCGTCCCCAGGTCCAGGGCCGGGCCGTGGGGCACGGCACCGAAATGGGCCAGGAGGACCGTATCCAGGGAAAAGCAGAACTGGTCATCGCGCTGGATGACCTTCATGCCGTCCAGGACCAGGTCGTCCAACCGTTCGTGCGGGCCTAACTCAATGTTCATGTTCTGTTTCCCCGACGTCCGACCAGGGGACATTGATATTGTGCCCCGATTCGAGCTGGACCTTGACCGTATGGTCTTTCATGTGGACCCGCAGGACCGTACCGACGCCTTCATCGGTCATGACCCGTTTGCCCACAGCCGGCGGCTTCTGCTGTTCGCTGCACTTCTGCTGGCAGTTGCAGCACTTCAGTTCCCCTGACGTATAGAGCTGGTTTTCATAGCGCAGGCAGCACATGAGGCGGCCGCAGATCCCGGAAATCTTGGTCGGATTGAGGGACATGCCCTGGCCCTTGGCCATGCGGATGGAAACGGGCTTGAAGTCGCCCAGGAAGGTGGCACAGCACAGGGGCCGGCCGCAGCAGCCGATGCCGCCGATCATCTTGGCTTCATCGCGCAGGCCGATTTGGCGCAATTCGATGCGCGTGCGGAAGACCGACGCCAAGTCGCGGACGAGTTCGCGAAAATCGATACGGCCGTCAGCAGTGAAGAAAAAGATAATCTTGCCCATATCGAAGGTATAGTCGACATCGATGAGCTTCATGGGCAGCTTATGCTTGGCAATCTTCGCCAGGCAGATGCCGAAGGCCTTCTTTTCCCGTTCCTTATTCTTTTCTACCTGGCGGAAATCCTTGGCCGTCGCCTTGCGGATAATCGGCTTCAGCGGCTGGACCACCTCCGACGAATCGACACTGCGCGGCGCAATGACGACATGGCCAAATTCCATGCCCCGTGCCGTTTCGACGATGACGCCGTCATCCAGTTTGAGTTCGATAGTGGCGGGGTCGAAATAGTATATCTTTCCGGCAGGTTTAAAACGTACACCTACAACGATCATTAAAATCCTCCTCTGAGCCGTATCGCCCGGATGCATACATAATCCCAGACGAGGCGGACGTTGACGTGGCGCGACACCGCTTCCAGGCCTTCATCGAGGACCTGGGACAGGCCAAAGACGGCGTCATCCGTCCAATACGGCAGTAATTCTGTCATTTCATGGATATATCCTTTTAAACGTATATAGTCCCGGCCGGCTCCGCTGCGCAGAACCGCCATGTCGCGGAGAAAAAGGCTGATCCAGCCGAGGATCTCCGTCGTTTCCGTATCCGTCAGCGCCGCCGATACGGCCAGCCATTTGGCATAAGGGCAGGCGTGTTTCGCCGTAATCGTCAAGAAGTCCAGGGCAAAATGGGCCTTATCCGTCCCCTGTCCCTCAAGATAGGACAAGACGGTCCGGACGATGCCGCCACCCCAGAGGATGGCTTCTTCCCAATTCCCGCCGTCGCCTTTCAGGCGCCGCAGGCCCTGGCGCATCTCCTCGTCGCTGACCGGATCGAAAGTGAAGCGGGCACAGCGGGAAATAATCGTCGGCAGCAGTAAATCGGGCTGGTCTGTAATCAAGATGAAGCAGACTCCCGACGGCGGCTCTTCCAAGATTTTCAGCATGCGGTTGGCAAATTCCGTATTCATCGTTTCCACATGGTCGATGATACAGACCCGGCGGCAACCGGCTTCGCCCTGCAAGGCCAGTTCACCCTGGAGCTGGCGGAACTGGTCTACTTTCAGCATGGCCCCCAGGGGAGCCAGATAGAAGGCATCGTCCTTATCACCGGCAACGGCTTCGCCTTCACGGCTGGCCAGGTCGGGAAAGACCCGGCGGCCGACCAGGGCCGACGCAACGGCTATGGCCATCATCGTCTTGCCGACACCGGCGGGACCGGCGAAAATCATGGCGTGCGGGACGCGGTCTTCGTCGATGAGGCGGGCGAACTGTTCTTTCAAACGGCCGTGGCCGATAATCGGATCAAACAGCGTCCTGTCCATGAGTCGTCCCCCTTACGCCAATAAAATACCTTAACAATTTATTATAAAAAAAATCCCTTACAAAGTAAATAGGAATCGATATAAGTCTTGGTGGATGGCCTCAGGCGTGCGCATTTCCCCACCTTCTGTGCAAGCAATGCGCTGCCAGTGATAGCGGTCAGCCAGTTCATCATAGGCGGCATGGCATTTAGCTAGGAAGCCTTCGTTCTTTTCATGGATATCCCCAGTCTGGCCGCCAGTCTTGCCTGTCCGGTCCGCCATGAGCCGTTCCGTGACGACCAGGGGCACGTCGAGGAGGAAGACCTTATCCGGTGCAGGCAGCCCCATTTTATGGAACTCAAAATCTTCCAGCCAGGACAGATAGGCCCGGCGCTGGTCTGGGTCATCGATTTTGATCATCTGATAGAGCATGTTACTCGTCGTATAGCGGTCGGCAATGACGATACCGCCTTGTTCATAAAAAGCCTTCCATTTCATCTGATACGATGCGAAGCGGTCGACGGCAAAAAAAGCCGACGCCGCATAAGGATTGACGGCGTCGGCATCGCTACCGAAATCGCCGCGCAGGTACATCTTGACCAGGGCGCTGGAATCGCTGTCATAGTCGGGATAGTTGACGGATTTCACGTCATAGCCATCGCACTGTAAGTGTTCCGTCAGCAGCCGGGTCTGCGTCGCCTTGCCGCTGCCGTCGCCGCCTTCGATGATGAATAATTTACCTTTCATGGAACTCCTCCTTCAATACGCGGATCGTCGCCAAGGTTCCATCGGCCGGGCCGTTCGGCTTATAGCCATGGGCCATCTTTTGGCGGATATAATCCTGGCAGGCTGCCGTAATTTCTTCGCCTAAAGTCAGGACCGGGATGCCTGGCGGATAAAAGGTCACATTTTCCGCGGCGATGCGGCCGCGTGCCTCAGTGAAAGGCACGGCTTCTACGGGGCAGTTCCAGGCCTGGCGCGGCGCCATGACGACCTGCGGCTCCGGCAGAGCCTGTTCCTGGACCGGTCCGGCCGGGCAGAGACGGCGGCCTTGGGCAATCGTCCGGCAGGCCTCGACCAGGGCCTGGGCCGTTTCTTCCGTATCGCCCAGAGTAATCAGGGCCAGGACGTGATTGCCGGCGATGAGTTCCACTTCGAGGCCCTGCTGACGCAAGGCCCGTTCAGCCGTCACGCCGTCGAGGCCGATGCCGGAAAAGTCGATGGTGATTTTCGTTTCATCGAAGCCGCTGACGACTTTTCCGTCGATGATTTCCCGTCCAAAAACGGTCAGTCCGGGAATCGCACGGATGGCATCCCGCACCGACCGGGCCAGTTCGAGGGCCCGGCCGATGAGACTGGTGCCTTCCAGAGCCAGCTGCTGGCGGGCGCTGTCCAGGGAAGCCAGGAACCAGTAATGGGGGCTCGTCGACTGGACGACAGCCATCGACGCGGCGACGCGGTCCGTCAGGGGAAAGTCCTTGCGGCAGTGCAGCATCGACGTCTGAGTCAGGGAACCGGCCATCTTATGGGTGCTCTGGGCGACGCAGTCGGCACCGCAGGCCAGGGCTTCTGCCGGCAAATCCCCGTGGAAGCCCAGATGGGCGCCATGAGCTTCGTCGACGAGGACATACAGGCCTTGTTCATGAGCATAGGCTGCCAGGGCCTTCAGGTTGCCGGCGATGCCATCGTAGGTCGGATAGGTGAAGACGACGGCTTTCGCCCGGGGATGGGCTGCAACGGCTTTCTTCAAGCTGTCCAGGTCCGGTCCCAGCGACACTTGCCGGACCACATCGAAGCGGCTTTCCAGGTAGACCGGGACGGCGCCGCTCAAGACCAGGCCATTGATGACGCTCTTATGGGCCTCGCGGGGAATGAGGATTTCATCGCCATCGCCGCAGACAGCCAGGATCATGGCTTCGATACAGGCCGTCGTGCCGTTGATGGAAAAGAAAGTCCGCCCGGCGCCATAGAGGTCAGCTGCCAGGTCCATGGCTTCCTTCAGGGCTCCTTCCGGCTGGAATAAGTCATCCAGGGCATACATGACTCCCAAATCCCGCCGCAGGGCGTCGCCAAAGAGGCTGGCCTGATAGGCGGAAATGCCCTGTCCCAATTTGTGTCCCGGCGTATGATAGGCTTTCAGGTGCTGCTGGCAGTACCCTTCCAGGGCTTCGACAAAAGGCGCCCGTTCCTGTTTCTTCCTGTCCATAGGGCACCTCATATATCCGAAAGGAAACCGCGCAGCAAGGCGTGGCTCTTTTCATACGAGAACTGTTTCATCTGTTTCAGCGAGCGCTGCAGCGACCCGTGCAGGCGGTACGACGGCAGTTCTTCCGGCGTGACCCAGCGATAGGCCAGGTGTTCTTCAGACAGGGAAACTTCATCTGTATCGGCCATAGCCGTGAAAATGACGCCATTCAGGAACTGGCCGTCTTTCTTCTGATAACTCCAGATACCGGCCGGAGCCTCTAAAGTGATGGAAAGGCCCGTTTCTTCCCGTACTTCCCGGCGAAGGCCAGCTTCAAAGTCTTCCGTGAAACGCAGGCCGCCGCCGGGAAATTCCCAATGATGCAGCCCTTCGGCATCGTTCTTCTGCAACAACAGCAGCTTCCCTTCGTGGAAAATCATCGCTTTGACACTCAACCCCATCAATACATTCGCTTCTTGCGCCATAACCCCAGTCTCCTATCTCAACAAATTCATTGCAACAAATAATATAAATTTAATTATACCATATTTACGGCCCCGGGAGAATCGAACTGGCAGGACAGAATCGCCGCAATCTGTCTTATTTACATAGCCCATGTTATCGGGTAAAATGATGGTACAGTTTATTTTTAGGAGGTTTTCTCTATGGCTACAAAACGCGTCCTTGCAATTCACGATATGTGTTCCTTCGGCCGCTGCTCCCTGACAGCTGCCATCCCGGTCATTTCGGCCATGGGCTTCCAAGTCTGCCCCTTCCCGACAGCTATTTTCAGCAACAACCTGACCTATGGCGACTACACCTTCTCTGATTTCACGCCGCACATGACGGAATTTATGGATAAATGGCAGAAACTGGGCTATTCCTATGATGCTATTTACAGCGGTTTCCTCGCCGATGCCGGCCAGATAGCCATCGTCCTCGATGCCATTTCCCGTTTCGCCAAAGACGATACGCTCGTCATTGTCGACCCGGCCATGGCCGATGACGGCAAACTTTACCCAGTCTTCAAGCCGGATATTGTCACGGAAATGCGCAAGCTCATTGCCAAAGCGACGATTATTACACCGAATTATACGGAAGCTACCTTGCTGACGGGCCGTCCTTATGACCAAGATATCCCATCCATGAAAACCATGCTCGAACTCTGCCAGCAGCTGGCCACCATGGGGCCGCATCAAATCATCATCACCAGCGTCCCGTCCGGCAGCGAAACAATCACCGTCGTCAGCTATGACGCCCAGACATCCTCTTTTGACGAATGTACTGTCGACCGCATCCCCTTTAGCGCCTGCGGCACCGGCGACTTATTCACCAGCGTCCTGACGGGCTCCCTACTCCAGGGCCAGCTCCTGCACGACAGCGTAAAGAAAGCCGTCCAGTTCCTGAACGTGGCCATCGAATATACCTACCAGTCTGGCAGCGATCCCCGCGAAGGCGTCCAGGTCGAACCGTGCCTGAAAAAACTGTTCTAAGTCATATTGTCAACCTATTATCAGTATATATAAAGTTGACCTCACAAGCGCTTTTTTGCTATAATACGGGAGAAATCCGTAAGCAAAGGAGCGCTTTTATCATGTCTGATTCCAGAGAAAAGACGATGCGCCTGACGCGCATCGCCTTACTGATTGCTATGAACTGTATCTCCGCGTATTTAATCATCCCCCTGCCCTTTTCCCAGTCGCCCATTGCCTTGCAGACGCTCGTCGTCAACCTGGTCGCCTTCCTGCTGCCGCCGAAAGACGCAGCCATCACCATGCTGGCCTACATCGGCATCGGTCTCATCGGCGTCCCCGTCTTCACAGGCGGTACGGCAGGTCCGGGCAAGATGTTCGGCCCGACAGGCGGCTACATCTGGGCCTATGTCGCTGCGGTCTTCCTCATGTCCTGGGTCAAGGGGCAGGAATACAGCTTCAAGCGTTATTCCCTGGCAGCCGTCGCCATCGGCATCCCCGTCATCTACCTCGGCGGCGTCCTGCAGCTCAAAGGCGTCACAGGCATGCCGTGGGAAGCCGCCATCATGAGCGGCGTCGTCCCGTTCATTCCCTTGGACATCATCAAGAGCCTCTGTGCTGCCGCTTTGGCACGACCGCTGCTGGCCTTGGGCCTCAAAGGCACTCAGGGATGACGCCGGCCGTAAATCCGTTCTTTATCGGCATACATTTTCTTGTCTACCTGAGATAATACGTCGTCAATGTTGGCGATAGGCGTCTGGCACACGATATAGCCTAAAGCCATACTGATACCACTGGAACGGTAGCGGGCACGCAGGTCGTTGACGAGCCGCTGGGCCTGCGCTTCATCGGCATCCTTAGCGACGATAATGAATTCGTCGCCACCCATGCGAAATACGGCGATGTCACCAGTCAGGTCCTTCATGATTTGAGCAGCTTGGCGGATGAGCTGGTCGCCGACTTCATGGCCTTGAGTATCATTGATCTGCTTGAGGCCATTGAGATCGCCGAAGATGAAGGCCAGGGAAATCCCGTCAGGTAACGTCTGGCGATATTCCGCAAAGCCCCGGCGATTACCGACGCCGGTCAGCTGGTCTGTCGTGCTGATGCTCTCGAGGGAACGGAAAATATCGCGGTTGCGCAACATGATAGCCAAGAACAAGGTCAGCGTCGACAACAGGAGACCTGCTGATTTGAAGGCCAGCGCCGACGGATTAATGACTTCCGTAAATCCCAAGGACTTGCCCGACTGGGTCAGATGGCCCGATACGAGACGGCGGCAGTCGGGGATATAGGGATGGAAACCAGGATGCGTCCGTATGAATTCCGGTGCATCTTCAATAATAGCCATCTGTTTCGTATCGAACGTATCATAGAGGGGCCGCAGGGAATTAATGGGAATGTGCTGAACCGTACGAGCGACGGGCTGCAAGTTTTCCTGATGCCATTCATAGGTTGCACTGACCTGGCTTCCCTGTTCTTCAAAAATCAAAACCCGTTCGGCCTGCAAGCTGTGACCTATTTTTTCCAACATCTTCTGCAAACCTACATCCGGATTGGCTTCGCGCATGCCGATAGCAATGACCTCATTGGCCATGACTTCGCGGAAAATGACATTATTTTCAGCCAAATCATGGCTGATATACGGATCGATATTTACGGCCATAGAAAAGCGGTAATTCTTCCCTTGCCAGGGAATGAGCGTCGCCCGCATGAGCAAGTTCTGCCTGGTCTTGCGATTACGGCGCGTCGTCGTATAAAAACAGTCGCGGCGCAGCTGGCCATTGATGCAGTCCTGACAAGGCGCATCGAGGCCGGCCAGGATCTTATAGCACTTTTCACCGCCCCAGCTATAGGTATTGGAAAGGCCATAGCTCTTCTGCATGTATTCATTAACATAGACCAGTTCATACGTATCCGGAGCGATAATGGATACTTCTTCATCGAGCTTATCAAATTTTTCCTTATCGAAGACCAGGCGGTCGCCGATATAGATAGCTTGTCCATACTGCTGTTTATTCACTTCATTCAAGCGTTTCCGCAAAAGCATCATGACCTCATCGAAATCCTGGCCCTCCGACCCTTGAGCCACGGCGTATTGTAAATAAAGAGTACAGCTGTAGTCGCCAATATTCGTAATGCCATGGATGGCATCGACGAGACTCAGCATTTTATTCCGGAAATCGTCATCTATGGTCTTCGGGATAATGCAACAAAAACGGCTACCGCTCAAATGGGCCAACGTTTCATTTAAAGTATGGAAGGCCATCAGCTGCTGTGTAATGGCCTGCAGCAACTTCTGTCCCACTTCATCGCCATACTCCTGAAAAAGCGCTTCATATGCAGGCACTTCGAGGAGTACACACGTATAATCCCGACCATAGCGCCGATATTTCTCGCCGTACTCATCTGCCGCCTGCAAGAGTCCCCGGAAATTGAGCAGTCCCGTCACGTCGTCGACAAAACTTCTCTGCCGGAGCCGCGCCTGACGGGCATCGGCATACTCTAAATCTTCAAAATACCCCAGCAATCCGATAATACGTCTCCCGCGATAGATAGGAAATTTGGTAGCGGCAATTCGATGCGGTCGGCCTTGGACGAGACATTCTCCGACAACACAGTGCGTGACCTCGCCTTTTTCAAGGACAGCCCATTCGGCCTCTTCATACTTTTTCCCCTGGATATGCCAGCCAATATCCTCATCGGTTTTCCCGATGAGGCTTTTTTCATCTTTTAAGCCGTAATAATCGAGGAAAGCCTGACTAACGCCAGCAAAACGCCGTTTTCGGTCTTTCCAGAAGAATTTGATATCCGAATAACGAATCATGGCCTGACACAGTTCCCGCAGGATACGGAAATAAGGCTGCCGGACCGGTTCCAGTTCATGGAGGCCCAAAGAGGTAGCCAGTATCGGCAGTAAGCTCTTGCGGTCCCGTGCCGTTTCCCATATATCATCGCGGCAGCACAGTAGAACCCCTTGCCGGCCGCCGTTGCGCAGGAGCATAGCTAAATAGACTGTCCAGCGATAGCTGCCGTCAGCTTGCTTGATGCGGAAGACACTGCCCGTGCTATTCGTCTGCGACTTGCCGGCCTGGCGGCGTACATTGTCGAAATCGAGGAACGCTAAAAACCGTTTCCTGTCGTCATCATGGACGAAGCGGGTCGTATAATCGGTCAGCAGGCGTAGGATTCCCTTCTGTGCCTGCCCTTTAGCCCAGTTGGGCATTACCGTCTTGATGACTTCAAAGGTATCGTCCTGGGGATTCAGATAATACAAGCCCTTATAGAGTTGGAGGATGTTGCGCAGTAAATAATCAATGCGATGGGCTTCCTTATCTTCTCTGGCATCAGCAATGTTATAAATCCAGGCGCGGCACAGATAACGGCCCTGGGTCCCGCCGATTAGCCCCAGATGAAGCTGCAAATAGTGATCTTCCTCGATATAGGTCACGACCTGTTCCTGACTGGATACAATGAGTTCCTCCAAGCAAGGCTGCAACCGCTGGCGGAAAGAAAGGTTCTCAATCCGCAAGGGCAGGTCTTTCCCATTATAGGCTGGCAAAGCTTGGCGAATAATCTGGCGGAAAGCCTGATTGGCTGACAGCACGACGACCTGTTTCCCATCATAGTGAAAGATAGCCACAGGGACATCGGTCACGACATTGATGAGGCCAGCCTTATCATAGACCGATTCTTCCCGCCGCGTTTCCTGGCCGTACTCATAGTTCTCACAAAAGATCTGTATGTCTTCATAAGACATGGGCTGTCCCCAATAATAGCCCTGTATCTTTTCACAACCAATGGCCTTCAAAAAGTCGACTTGGGCCTTCGTTTCTGCTCCTTCAGCCAGGGTATGGACACCCAGTTCCTTGGCCATGAGGACGATAGCCTTGAGGATGCGGCGGCTCTTTTCATTGAAATTGCGCAAAAAGGCCATGTCGATCTTGAGTTCATCGAAATGATAGTTATGCAGGACGTTGAGCGACGAATAGGCACTGCCGAAGTCGTCGAGCCAGACCTGATAGCCAGACCGCTGAAACTGCCGCAAAGTCTGAATCAAGTTATGCTTCTCTTTGACCAGCGCCGTTTCCGTCACTTCGATACGGATATAGTCCCGCTGCAGGTCATAGCGGGATATGACCTTTTCAACCATCACAAAAGGGTCCATAAGGTTGAAATCATGGCGCGATAAATTGATCGACACCGGCAGGACAGGCTGTTTATTGGCCAGCCGGTAATGAAGCTGTTTGGCTACCTGATTGAGAACATAGCAATCCAATTTATGAATGAGCCGAGCCTGTTCCAGGACGGGAATGAAGACATTCGGCGTGAGCCGGCCGTAGACAGGATCCTCCCAACGGGCTAGGGCTTCAACACCGCAGATTTTCCCAGTCATGGTCCGGACGACGGGCTGATAATAGACCTTGATATGTCCCTTTTCCAAAGCGGCATTGAAATTTTCCAGGACGAAAGCCCGCTTTTCCAAGGCTTCGCCCATATCCCGCGTATAGACGGCCCAACAGCGCGTAGCATCGGTTTTGATTGTATCACAGGCGATTTTAGCCATATCAAAGGTATGGCGCACGATATAAATATCATCTTCTTCCAACAGGCAGACGCCAGCCTTCAAGAGGATGTTGGAATTATTGATATAGGCATTGACGCGGCTGCAAACGACTTCTATGGTCTGGAATAAATCTTTCTTCATCGCCAATACCGCGAACCCGTCAGCAGAGAGATGCGAAATCAAGGCATCCGGAAAAGACTGCTGCAACACAGAGGCGATGTATTTGAGGCAACGGTCGCCAGCAGCCAAACCATGGAGTGAATTATAAAGGCGGAAGTTCGTGAGGTTAAAATAAGTCGGGCAATATAATGACAGACGGCCTTTGGGACTTTCCCGCCGAGCTACCATCAAGACTTTCCTAAAGAACAGGCGCATACCGAGCAGCCCCGTCAGTGGATCGTTCTGGGCGCTGCTGCCTTTTAGTTCACTGCTGATGATCTGCAGCAGCCAGGCCTTCGTCCCATCCTCGAAGGAAATAACACTGGCCGAACCTTCAGCCCGGCGAAAGTGGTCATCCCGCGTGCGGAAGCGGAAAGTCACAAAACCAGTCTGGTCCGAGCCGGCCATATGGGCGATAGGATAATAGTCCTCGGCATCGACCATGCCCTGCAGCCGCTTCCCGGTAAAGCGGTAAAAATCCGCTTCATCAGTACAATGGTAAATCTTCAGCATCCCTTTATTGACAAATAAAATAGGCTCTCCCGGTTCCATCCCGATCAGGCAGATACCTGACGTCAACCGGTCATAATAGCGATGTAGCTCTGCTCGCATCTCCCCTATTCCCATAACAAATCACGTCCTCTATCGTCATTACAAATACTATAATTATCGTTTACAAATTATAAACTAATTATAGCATAAGCCCATTTAAGTTTTTAGTACTTAGGTGAATTGTTTAGTCCGTTTTTGACATAAAAAAAAGACCTGTGTACGGAATCGTACACAGGTCTGCTAATTTCACAAAGGAAATTATTTGAGTTCTACTCCCTCGGCCTTTCCCAAAAATGAGAATGGCTTCACTAAGCCGTTTTTAAAGAATCATTTTTTCAAAATCAGCCTCATTTTCGCAGTTTTTAAAAAAAATAGTATCATTTGAGTATCACTGACCAGTATCCTTTACGGTGCGTTCCCATGCGTTTTAGGCAGCCTTTTTCCTGCAACTTCTTCGTATGATATTTTATAGTACCAAGGGACAGCGACGTGGCCATCGCAATTTCCGATTGCGTGCTGCCTGGCTTTTTTTTGATATATGCTAAAATAGCTTCTTCCTTATCATTTAATTTCACAGACAGATTCGTCCCAGTTTGGTCAGTGTTTTTAGTTTGGTTAGCGGTTTGGTCAGTAGTTTGGTCAGTTTTTGGTGTTTGGTCAGTGGTTTGGTCAGTTTTTCGATACAAGTTTACCCGCAAATCGCCATCAAAATCAAGAATTTCCGGTTCCCTCAGCCCATAATCACGGCAATCCCGCAAAATACGCGGAAAGCCACTGCCCCACTTTTCAATCAGATTCATGTAAGCAAAAGCATTGGCCAAGGCCCGGTTGCGAATCTTTGAAAATCCTTCTTTCATTTTTTCAGGCGTTACGCCGCGCATCAGGCCGCCTGGAGAAGTAACTTCCAATCGATCTGAAAAAAGAGCAATCTGAATAGATCCCGGCTCCAAATAATTACGATGTACAAGTGCATTGGCAATTAATTCACGGATACTGTCCGGAGGCAGTTCATAAATATCCTGTCGATAGACTCCCTGAAGTTTGGCACCCATGTTGATTTTTTCAAGCACGTACTGGTATGCTTTTTCCACTTGTTCCTGAATCGGTGCATCAATTTCCCGTTTATCGATAAAAATGGCTCTATCTTCCGTTTTAAACACAGCACATTGGACAACCGGAGGATACCCAGCCTGATGAGTCAGCATCGCATATGCATAGGTTGGTATAAGCTGGCCTTTATGTTCAAGCAAAACCCCCCATGAAATGAGCTGATTGACCGTCAACTCCTTGATTTCTTGACGCTGGAAATCTGATACTGCATTTTTCTTAGCCGTTTCTCTCATCGAATGGCATAATGCTGCCACATCAGACTGCTTCACTTTCAGATTCGGAATCGGTTGTTGATCGAAAAATTTATTTTTCCCTTCTAAAAGTAATTCCTGCAGCATTGCCTGATCCGCAGGACGCGTTGTTCCAGCCGTCCGGATATAGGTTCCTTTCACAAGCCCCTTCTTTTTGATATAATACGGGCGCTGCATTCCTGGCGCAATCTCCAAAATGATAAGCGATTTCCCCTTTACTTCCTGAACAAAAAGATCCGGAATAATCATCGGCGCACAGCTATCCGTAACCGCATTAGTAATAGCATCCATCAGTCGAAAAAGGTCGCTCTGGGGAATACCAACAACCTGCATCGTTCCGTCTTCAATACCAAATACAATCCGCCCGCCATCTCCATTAGCAAAGGCAACAACAGATTTCATATATTTCTGACTGTCTTCCGGAACCATTTCCTTATATTCTACGTTTTTAGACTCCCCTTGAAGCAATGAATCTTTTTCCATCCCTATTGTCGCCTCCTCTTAAGCTCATTGTAGCAGATTATAAAATTTTCGACAATAAAGCCTATTTTATACTGTATCCCCAAGCTATACCAAAGAAATCCTTAATAGTATTTATGTTACAGTTTTTACACAAATAAATTAAATTTATTTATTTTGGTGTCTTGATTATGAAAAAAAGATATTATAATATAATATAAATATAAAATATATACAGATTCATGAAAGGAGCGTTTTTTATGAAGATTAATTTCAGGAAAGTAAGTATTGCTTGTGTTCTAGCTTTAGGCATAGCTTTAACAGGAGCTAGTCTTCCCAGTGATTATTCCACAGTACCAGCAGTTCAGGCCTATGGCGACTACAATTATGTCAATGGATATACGATAGACCCCAGTTCTGTCTGGTATGATCGGGACAATCAGATATTTGGGGCTGGCGTTACCGATTCTGATGGCAATTACTTTACTGCAACCTATAGACTAGTTCGAGTTTCCTCTGATGAAGAGGATGTCTATGAAAGCAAAAACAATGGTCCCTGGGTACAAATTGGCGTCATCAATCATGAAGCCAGCTATCAAATTGGTAATCAAAAAACTGGCGGCCCCTTATTTAGAAGAATCGCAGATATGGCCGCTCGAACTGCAGGCTATCAAAAAATGTTCTAACATTAAAAAGGAGGGAAAAAGTTGATTGGAAAAGGGCTGCACCCGGGATTACTCCCGGGCACAGCCCTTTTTGTGGATTGAGAGAGTATTATTGAATGTTTATGGTATGGTCAGGTTGTACCTGCTGAGCATCCTTAGGAAGGACGATGGTCAGGACACCATTATCGAAGGAAGCGTGGATATTATCTTCCTGGATGCCCGTCACAGGGAACTGACGGCAGAAGGACGAACTGCTGCGTTCGCGGCAGATGTAGTTCTTCTGGTCATCCTGGGTATTGTTTTCTGCCTGCTGTGTCGTCGACAAGGTGAGTACGTTGTTGTCGTAGCTAAGGTGAATATCTTCTTTGTTCACGCCCGGCAAATCGGCCGTCATGACATATTCGCTGCCCCGGTCTTCAATATCGACTTTCGGCATCGAAATCTGCGGCTGCGGCCACATAAAATTATTGAAGAAATTATCAAAAACATCAGGAACACTGAATTCGTTGTTATCAATAATCGGGAATAAGCTCTTCATCATAAGTCATGCCTTCTTTACTTATCATGCATATGTCAATACTATATTATTCTTGCTTCGTTCTACACTAGTTTGCAGTTTGCAGTTTTTAGTAAAACCAAACCATCGGTTCTTCACTACAAACTACAAACTCAACACTACAAACTATCACTTAATCGCAATGCGATGGGATTCGATTTCTTTCTGCGGATCGACTTTCGGCAGGGTTACGGTCAGGACGCCGTCTTTATATGCGGCTTCGATACCATCTTTCTGGATGTTGTGGACCGTGAACTGACGGCAGTACGTGCAGTTCGTACGTTCCTGACGGATGTAGTGTTTCTGCGGTGCAGCCGCTTTGGCTTCGCCGCCTTTTGCATCTTTCGTAGCGTCCTTGCTGTCTTTCGCCTGGCTGCTGTCTTCCGTCTTCGTTTCATGTTTTGCCAGGAGCGTCAGGACGTCATCTTTATAAGTAACGCTGATGTCTTCTTTCTTCATGCCCGGCAGATCAGCCGTCAATACATAGGCTTTATCCGTGTCTTCGATGTCGACACGCGGTACACTGTAGCTGCCTTTCACAGGGCTTTCAAAATCATTGAAGAAATTATCAAAGAAATCATCCGGGAATACCAAATCATTACTCGTTACAACTGGAAATAAACCTTTTAACATAATCATTACCCTCTTCCAACAATTCCTTCACTGTTGCTATGAACGATCACTTTTAACTTTCTTTGCTCTTTGAGCTTTTCGCTCTTTTGACTTTTCTCTGTAGCCTCTTCCTTGCTACATCTATACTATATGCCTATTTAGCACTCTCGTCAAGAGAGTGCTAATAATTTCTTTCATTTTTCTTTGCTGTATAAACAGAATCCTGCTCTACCACATCTTCAAAGACGCCGATGCCCTGGACCGTTTCCGCTTAGGCCCCGGCGGCTTCGACCCACATTACCTGCGGACACCGGAGAGCAAGGAACTATATGATTATGCCAAAGACATCACTCACGTGGCGCAGCCCGTTCGTAGGGGCGTCCCTAATCGGACGCCCGCTATGTGCCGCAGGGGCTACCCAAGGCGTCATTGTCAGTTTGAGTCTGTTGCAGCGCAGCTGCATCTGAGTCCGAGCAAGCCTATTCCTGCCGCAAGTGCTGGTAGATTTCGTCTGCGAAGATGCCAAGGACTTCTTTTTTTAGTTCATCGTCACCAAGGAGCAGAGTGAAAAAGTCTTGATTCTGGTCGAGGCCTTCGATTAAGGCGTTGTCGATATTATCGAAGTAGACGAATTCGAAGTCTTTTTCGCTGTTGTTTTTAGCGCTTGTCTTGAGTTTGTCGGACTTCATCATGATGTCTTTGATCTGGAGCATGGCTTTGACGGCGACGTTGTTGTCGTAGTTCTTGCCTGTGCGGGAGTTGATTTCTGCAATGATCTGAGAGAGACGTTCTTCTTTGGCCGGCGCCAGGGAGACCGTGTCGGCTGTCGGCAGTTTGACGACGGGCTGCGCGGTAAGGTCCGAGACTTTGTATTCCTTCGTCTTTTCCTGCACGAAATTCGTGGCCTTGATCTTACCGTCGAGGTTATAGCCACCGCCGGGATGGCGAATGTTGAGATAGGCCAGGACGTAGTTGACGAAGTTGTATTTCTTGTGCAGCTCAATGTCCTTGAAGCACGACGCCTGCAGGAGGAATTCGTAAAAACGCACAAAATGGCGCATGGTGACGGCGATTTCCGCCTGCTTTTGCGGTTCATACTGTTCCATCAGCTTTTTCGTCTTGTTGAAGAGGAAAGTCAGCTTCCGTTTTTCTTTGGCCGTCACTTTCGGCTTGTAGAGGAGCTCGTTCGCTTCTTCGATGTCGTCCGGATCCAAAATGGCATAGGCGTCGAGTTTGGCTTCCAAGTCATAGATGGCCGACGGCGTGACCGTGTTGGAAAGGAGCGTCGTCGTGTAGTACGGCGCAAAAGCGGCCTTGATGTCCTTATACGTGTTGACGAAGTCCAGGACGAAGGTCTGCTTTTCAAAGGGCGGGCAAATGCGGTTCAGGCGGGACAAGGTCTGCACAGCAGCCACGCCTTTGAGCCGTTTCAGGACGTACATGGCACAGAGTTTGGGCTGGTCGAAGCCGGTCTGGTACTTATTGGCCACGATGAGGACATTGTAGTCGTCCTTGTCGAATTCCCGGGTCAGTTTGTCTTCAGCCACGCCGTTCATGGCAGCTTCGGTGTACTCTGTATCGTCATCAAGCAGCTTGACCTTGCCGGAAAAAGCTACCAGCGCATGGATATCCCGATAGCCTTTCTTGGCAATATATTTTTCCAGAGCCTGCCGGTATTTCACCGCTGCCTGCCGCGAAGCCGTGACGACCATGGCCTTGGCCATGCCGCCGAGTTCGTCCATGACGCAGTGACGGAAATGTTCGACAATGACTTCGACGCGCTGGGCGATGTTCGTATCGTGCAGTTCGACGAAACGGGCAATCTGGCGCTTGGCATCGGCCGTCTTGCAGCGCGGGTCCTCTTTGATTTCCTTGTTCAGGTGGAAAAAGGTCTGATACGTCGTATAGTTGGCCAGTACGTCGAGGATGAAGCCTTCTTCGATGGCCTGTTTCATGGAATAAATGTGGAAGGCTTCCCGCTGTCCCTTCGTGTTCAGGCGGCCGAAGAGCTGCAGCGTCGTCGGTTTCGGCGTCGCCGTAAAGGCGAACATGGAGACATTCGGCTGCTTGCCGTTCTTGGCGATTTCACGGGAAATGGCTTCTTCTACGTCTTCGCCCTCCCCTTCTGTGACGCGCGTATCGGAACCGAGGGACTTCGTCACGGCAGCCATGTCTTTACCGGCCGTCGAAGAATGGGCTTCGTCGATGATGACGGCAAAATGCTTCTGCTGCAGGTCATGGACGGAGTCGACGATATACGGGAACTTCTGGATCGTCGTGGCGATGATCTTCGTGTTACCCTGCAGGGCCCGGGCCAGGTCCTGAGAGTTGCATTTGTCGTCCATGACACGAATCAGGCCGGCCTTGTGTTCCAGGCCCCGGACAGCGTCCTGCAGCTGCCGGTCGACGACGACGCGGTCCGTGACGATGATGATGTTGTCGAAGATGATGTGATTATCGGCGTCGTGGAGGGAGGTCAAACGATGAGCCAGCCAAGCAATGGAATTCGTCTTCCCGGAACCGGCCGAGTGCTGGATCAAATAGTTCTGCGTCGTGCCGTTGACGGTGACGTCGGCGAGAATCTTGCGGATGGCGTCGAGCTGATGATAGCGCGGGAAAATCAAGGTTTCCCTGCGTTTCGTCTTGCCCGTCAGGTCATCCTTCTTTTCCTTCACTTCAAGGAACATGAACTTACTGATCAGTTCCAGCACGGTATCCTTGGTCAGGATGTCTTCCCACATGTAGGAAACGCTGTACTTGTCCGGGTAAATGGGATTGCCCTTGCCGGCGTGGATACCCGTGCCGTTGCCCTGATTAAAGGGCAGGAAAAAGGTATCTGCACCGGTGAGTTTCGTCGCCATATAGACTTCGTTGAGGTCCATGGCGAAATTGACGAGGACGCCGGCCTTGAAGCGAAAGAGCCGCGTCTTCGGGCTGCGTTCGGTCCGGTACTGATAGATAGCATCGTCGACGGCCTGCCGGGCAGCATTGCACTTGAGTTCAAAGCTCATGATGGCCAAACCGTTGAGGAAAATGACGAGGTCGATGCGTTCTTTGTCGCTGGCCCAGACCTCTTCCATGACGGAAAAGATATTTTGCTCGTACTTCCTGGTCAGTTCCGGGTTGAAGTCCGTTGCCGGTTTGGTGTACATCAAATCGAGGCTTTCATTGGAAATTTCGAGGCCGTGCTTCAGGACCTGCAGGCGGCTGCCGCGGGCCTTCGTTTCTTCCGTATTCAAAAGGCCAACGATGGTCTCTTCCAGTTCGCCTTTGTAGATTTTCGCCAGCTGTTCCATCTTTTTCGGCTGCGTCGCCCGGAGGAAACGGAAAAGCAGTTCCCTGTCAATGGCATGCAGGCGGTCGTACTTCGTCGCCTTGCGGATGACATAGCCGTTGTGCTGGGCCAGATAGTCCATAATGAAATGCTGGTATTCTTTTTCCGATTCGATGGAGGCACAATGGATTAGTTCTGCCATGATGAAGGCACTTCCTTTTTACCCGTCACGTATTCGTAGATGAGGGATTTTTTATAAGCAGCGAGTGTTTCAAGTTGTTTATTTAATAAAGATATACTTTCATCTAAGTTTGAACATTCTTTTTCTAAAAACTCTGCAATACGTTTTTGCTCGCCTAGCGGCGGTTCAAATAAAGGTACTTTAGCAAAATTTGAAAATCTTAAGTCCTGCCCATCTCGAATAAAACTACAGGTAGACTGTAAAGCATTAATATATTGACTCGATTTGAATAACCATTTATAAAACTTAGGATAAATTGGCTTCGTAGCACGCAAAACGACATAATGCCAAGTGATACATCCTGTTATATCGCTCATTTCAAGTCCGCCTTGGAAACTTCTAAGACTAATAATAAAATCATCAGGTTTAACGTGTTTCCAATTTTCTATCCCTTGGTTAGCTAGAACAATTTTAGCACTTTCCCTACGCATATAATCTTTTTGAGAAATGATTCCATATTTTTGACTAGCAGTCAATTGAACATCATTTTTATGTTTTCGCTCATCTGAATTATGGAATAAATATTTTGAAGGGATAATTTTCCATGTCTTAGGAATCTGTTTAATCCATTTGATTCCGCTGTCTTTCATCTCAACATCCTTATCCAATCCTTTGGTCACGGCTTCCGTGATAACGCTGCGCTTGTACTTCTCCAGCGTGTCAATTTCGGACTGAATATTAACAATTATGCTATCAATATCAAGGCAACACGAATTAAGGTAATCAGCAATAGCTCTTTGCTCAACTATATTAGGCGTAGGAACCATAATATTATTCATATTGCCTTGAGTCAGTTTGTTAAGTATTGCACCATTTATATATTCGTGATAATCAACACTATTTAAGCAGTATATTAAATAAATATCATACATAGTCTTGTTTGTCTTTAGTACATGAATATGATTATTTACCCAAGCTTTTTCATTGAGTAAATGACTCACAGGACGATATGAATCAAAAAACGGAGCCCCATCTTCCCCTAATAAAATTAACCTATCATCGAAAATATAATTATCTATATAATCCATTATTTTTCCAGCACCCCAATATGGATATGGTCCTGCCTGTCTCTGTGTTGCATCTAAAGGAATTCGTCTTCCATCCAAACAAGTAACGCAATATTTCAATTTTTTAGTACACCAATCTACTGGTATCTTCCCTATCCATTCAATACCACTATCTTTCATCTCTCTCATCATCTATCACCTCATTTCCCGAAGAGTTTCTGGATTCGTTCGTTCACAGATTTTTCCAGATCCATGAATTCCTGCGCCAATTTTTCGCTCGGCTCGGGCTGCTGGTATTTGTAGAAGTAGCGCGTAAAGGGGATTTCAGCACCGGTCTTGATGACAGGCTTTTTCTTGGACAGGTCTTCTTCGAAGAAGGCCTTGGCATCGGGGACAAAGGGCAGGACTTCCCGGGCCATATAGTCGTCAATGGTTTCGCCCCATTTGACGATTTCTGTATCTTTCGTTTCTTTGTCATAGATCGTATTGCCCTTTTTATCCTTCTGGATTTCGGCACCCTTATCCATGATGGAAAGGCCGTCGGCAATCTTTTCCAGCAGCTTCTTATCCGTCGTCACATCGGCCAGTACTTCTTCCAAGACAGGCATGAAAAAGCGCGGATGAGGATAGGTCTGGTCACTGATATTGGCACGGAGCGTGTCCATGATTTTTTGATACAGCGGCTGGTTCTGCAGGAATTTGGCCAGTTGTCTTGCTTCTTTAGCGCTCAATTCATCCTTTTCCTGCTTCGCCTGAAGGACCATTACTTTCCCTTCATCATAGAGTGAATTGAGCGTTCCCTTCTGCAGCAGGCGGTCGATACTTTCAGTCGTAATTTCATAACGGCGCTGCAAGGGCTGCATGACTGTATATTCACGATAGATGAATTCCGTATTGTCAAAAATTCGGACTTTCTCGCCTTCTTTGAAGTCGGCATAAAGTTTTGTTATGATTTTGCGGTCTTCCGGCGTGATTTCATTGCGCTTATTGCCCAGAGATTTGCGCAGGGGATGGCAAATCTGGCTGGCGTCGATGAGCTGGACCTTGCCTTTGCGTTCTTGCCGCTTGTTCTTGGAAAGAATCCAGATATAAGTCGCAATGCCCGTATTGTAGAACAGGTCCGTCGGCAAGGCGATGATAGCTTCAATGAGGTCCTGTTCCAAAAGCCAGCGGCGGATCTGACTTTCACCGGACGATGTACCGCCCGTAAAGAGAGGCGACCCGTTTTCGATGATGGCGCAGCGGCCGAGATGGTCATCCATCTTGTTGACGGCCGATTGGAGGAAGAGCATCTGCATATCCCCCGTACCCGGCAGACCCGCACCCCAGCGGCCTTCAAAGCCTTTGTCATATTCGTCACGGACCGCTTTTTCTACACCTTCTGCGGCATCCTTGCCGCCCCAGGCCTGACCAAAAGGCGGATTTTCCAGAACAAAGCGCATCTGATAATCGGGAAACCGGTCAGCTAGCATCGTATCCTGATAGCAGATATTTTCTTCTTTCTGCCCCTTGATCAGCATTTCCGCCAGACACATGGCATACGATTCCGGATTAATTTCCTGCCCGAACAAGCGCACATCTGCTGTCGAGTTATAGCGCTTAATGAAATTGTATCCTGTAGAAAGCATGCCACCGGTGCCACAAGCCTGATCCAAGATGGTGATGACTTTGCCGTCGTCGAAAATATCGTCACAGCCTTCGGAAAGCAGGATATTGACCATCAGTTTGATGATGTCCCGGCCCGTATAGTGATCGCCGGCTTCGGCATTTTCAGAAAAGCGACGAATCAAATCTTCAAAGATATACCCCATCTTGACGTTGTCGATAGTCTGCGGGTCCAAATCGAGTTCCGAAAAGGCCTTGACTACGGCGAGAAGGCGATTATTCTTATCCATCTTCGTAATCTGCTTGCCAAAATCGAGGCCGCGTGCTTCGGAAAGCAGAATTTCCTGTACGTTCGCCGAAAATCCCTGAATGTAGCTGATAAAGTTCGGGGCCAGGTGGTCTGCATCGTTGCAGAGTTCCGCCAGTGTAAAGCGGCTAGTATTGTAAAACTGGAAGCCTGCCACACTGCATAAAGCTTTGGCCGGGTAATTCGGATGCTGTTCATACATCTCGACGACTTTATCTTTCGTCGCTGCCAAGGCACATTCAAAGCGGCAGATAATGGTCATAGGGATGATGACTTCTTTATATTTATCACTCTGATAGGTCCCGCGCAGCTTATTGGCAATAGACCAGATCATACTCGTTTCTTTCGATACATCCACAGGGGAATCGTCCCACATGGCATCAATTATCTGACGTTCAGGCATTCCGTTATCTCTCCATTCTCACGCAGTTATGCGTTGATAGTTAGTTTTAATACATATATCACGAAAAGCAGGCTGTGCACAGGATTCGCTGCGGGACGCCGATTATGGCGTCCCCTACACCGGCCGTGGATTATTTGATATCGCCTGTATGTGATTTCGTCGGCGGACCATTTGACAGGTAACGGGCCATGCACAGGATTCACGCGGGACGCCCAAGCGGCGTCCCCTACGCACAGGCCTCCGGCCGTGGGTTATTTTCTATCGCCCATATGCGATTTTAACAATCCACGTGGCGCAGCCCGTCCGTAGGGGCGTCCCTAATCGGACGCCCGCGTGAATTTTGGATGACAGCCAGAATTTATGACGAACGACACACGGTCGTTTTATTCATCGGTGCCAGGTATTTCTTGCTGCAGCTGCCGGTAAGCAGCTTCCACATCGTAAATCGGCATTTTATTTGCTACGCTTTTCCCATTGATGGTATTTAGCGTCAATAAATCAACCAAATTATCTCCGCGTTCTAGTTCCTTACGATTCGGAGCCTTTAATTCCTCTTCCGCTGACATGTGGAAGAATTCCTTTACTTTAGCAATGACGCCTCTTTTTTTGAAACCATTCTGGGCATAATACATGCGCCAATACAATGATGGCAGCCTTACCTGACGCATCAAAACAGCAATATTCGCCCGTACCGGCAACGAATAATACTGAACACGTTGTTCTTCAGAAACATATTCGGGATAGTACCGTTGTAAATAGTCAAGCCAAAATGAGACACCTCCCCCTGGCTCGGTGCCAGTGAGCTCATCAAAACGATTTTGCATAGAGTTCTCAATCCAGCTAATAAAATTTTCAGTCCACTTAATAGATTCCTCTGAGTATAATATTTCGGAATGGCCCAAAAGCCAATCTGTTGGTGTTCCAAAAACTGTCGATATCATATGAAGATTTTCAACAGAAGGAACTTTCTTTTGGTTTTCCCATTCAAAAACAGTCGATTTTGCATTAACTCTTAATAAATATGCTGTTTCAGATAAAGATATACCATACGCATTGCGTAAAGCTTTTAATCTCATCGGGAAAATATCCGTATATTTTTTCATTATATCTTCTTCAATCCTTTTTCTCCTATTATTTCATTGGCTTTAATAGTTGACACTACCATTAATGAATGATATGATTTAGTAAATCGAATATCCGTTAGTTTAATGAAAACTATTTATTTCGATTTTATTGATTTGTTTCGTTTTTATCAGCTTATTTCGTTTTTCTTATTCTTATTCTTCCTGTTTTTTTGTTATTAACAATAAGTCTAAGAAAAACCATTGAAAGGAGACGTTTTTATGGAAAACAACGAAAAACTCATGCTCACTGCTGAAGATGTTGCAGAAATTCTGCAGGTTAAACCTTCCCGTGCCTATTCCATTATCCGGCAGATGAATACCGAATTGGCTGCTATGGGAAAATTGGTCATCCGTGGCCGCGTCAATCGTCGCTATTTCGAACAGAAAATTTCCATTTAAAAAGCTCCGCCCCGTGTTGCAGCACAGGTCCGGAGCTCGTCAAAAAATACCACTTTTATTATATCAAAATTTTGTGAAAAAGTACATTTTATAGGAGGCATGACCATGAGCGCTTCTCAAACAATGATCGATATTCCCACCGTAACCAGCGGCCGTTTTTTAACTTTACCGCCGACGGCGAAAGTCCTCTATTTTTACTTACTGATGTATGCGGATGATGACGGTATCGTCGATGCTTACGCCCCAATCCAAATCAGTCATACACAGTTTTCTGATTTAAATGAATTGGAGCAAAAAGGCTACATCGTCTACCTCGAAAAGCCCACGCTCGGCTTTCTGCCAGATTACCTTCGTCATAACCGCAATTTAGATATCCGGAGTAAAAAGGACAGCATTTACTTGCCGCTCTTAGCCGAAAAATTTCCAAACGCTAAAATTATGGTAGGCATCACCAATGGCAAAAGGAAATTTAAACAGATTATGCCAGTAAGTCAATACTTAGGCAAAGAACCAGAAAATGATGCCCCGGCTCTCGCAAATCATCAGGTCACGGGAAATCCCATGGAAATTACGGGAAATTCCATGGAAATCACAGGAAATCCCACGAGATTACACGAAGACACCATGACAGATAACATGGCAGGCGCCACGGCAGCTGACACGGCAGCAGACATCCATTTACACGCTAACATAACACAACATAACATAACACAACCTAACTTAACTCAATTAACACAACATAACATAACAGAAGAGGTTGACGAACTCTGCACACTTGATGATTTGCAAGCAGCAGGTTTCTCTGGACCTGCCCTTTGTAAGCTCCGCAACACATTGTTCAAAAGTCCCATTACAAAAAAAGAATTTCAGCAATATGTCAATGACAGCAAAACCAAAAAGAGTCCTATGGGCTATCTTTATAATGCTATACTCAAACACTATCAGCCTTTATGACGACTTATCAGGAGGTGTTCACAGTATGTTGTGGGAACGAATTCATGCCATTGCCGGCCTGTCAGCGTTGATGAAGTGTCATCAAGATTCCTGCAGCTGGACTGACGGTCCTCCGGTAGCTCTTTTCCGTGCAGATGGCTGCTGGTGTGTGCGTTATGCTTCCGGCAACTGGTGGCACTACTCATTGAAGGACAGGGTATGGTTTTAGGTGGGTTGCAAGATACGCCTGTTGTTCGCACGCGAAACAACAGGCTGTCTTGCCCAAAGGGGCGCTGCCCCCTTGGGAATCCCCCGGAAAGGATCCACAAATGAAAGAAGACCGCATTTTTTTTCGCGTCACAAATCTGCAAAAACAGCAGCTCCTCATCCACGCCCGCGAAGAGAATCTGACCCTGACGGATTACATCCTCCGCCATACGCTGGCCGATGAAAAAGCCCTCGACGATGAGGACAAGAATCTCGTGAAAGAACTCAATCGCATCGGCATCAATCTAAACCAAATTGCCCGTGCCCTCAACCGCGGCCAGAACTTCGCCGCCGAAGCCAAAGAAGTGCGCCAGCAAATCAAGAAACTCGACGCCTTCTGCGATGAAATCTTAGCAGCCCGCAAGGCCTATTTCCGAGAGCTGCAGCAGTATCACAAGGAATTCTTGAAACTCTGCCAAAATGAAAGCAAAAGCCGGGAGCTGCTAAAGCAAATCGATGCTTCCATCAAGCTGAAAAAGCTGGAGTTAAAAAAGCTGAAACTCTGCAAAGGAGGTGGCATCCATGGCCATCCTTAAAGCCCTGCCGAGCCGCCGCAATCCGCAGGCTATCCAGCAGTATCTGTTGCAGGAGAAAAAGCTCCGCAACAGTTTTATCAGCGGCTCCCAGGTGAGGGCCCGTAATTTCGGCAAACAGTTCGACCAGGTGCAGCAGCTCTACGGTAAAACGACGGGCCGCCGCTACTACCACTACATTCTCTCGTTCAGCCCGGAAGAAACGCAGCAGCTTTCGCCGCGTGAAGTCCATCAAATGGGCGTCGAATTGGCCGAGGAATTCTTCGGCAAACAGGGCTACCAGTTCGCCGTCGTCACCCACACCGATACGGATCATCTGCACGACCACATCGTCGTCAACGCCGTCAATCTGGAAACCGGCAAAAAGCTACACACATCCCGGCAAAATCTGAAGCAAATGAAGAGCCGTGTCAACGAGCTCTGCCAAAGCCGGGACCTGCAGCCAATCCCGCAGCGCAGCGAAGGCATTACGAACGGCGAATACTGGGCAGCGGCTCGCGGCCAGGACGTCTGGAAAGAGGAACTGCGGGAGGCCATCGATTGCGTCCGGCAGAAAGCGAAAAGTTACGATGATTTCAAGGCGACACTGGAAAATGAATGGGGCGTCACCGTCACGCGCGACCACGGCCGGGGCATGACCTATACCCATCCCACCAACGGCAAGAAGGTCCGCGGCCAAAAACTGGGCCCGGCCTACGACAAGCCCAGCCTGATGAAGGCCTTCACGGAGGAAAAAGAAGCTGCCTATCACGCCCGCAGCCAGGACGACTACGAAGAACGTCACCGCAAGAAGGATAAGCTCGAACGAGTCGAAGAAGAAATGTATCACGGCTGGAGCCTGTAAAGGAGGAATCAACAAATGGCACTGACAAATAGAAACGGCCTGACGCCGGGACAAGTGACACTGCAGAAAGAAATTCTCGACCGGTTCAGCGCGCTGGAAGCCCAGAATACCGAGCTGAAAACGCAAAACGCCGCACTGGAAAATCATGTCGCTGAACTAAAGGAAGCGCTGCAGAAATTCCAGAAGGAAAGCGACGCCGGCCAGACCCATACTTTAGAAGAACTGCAGGCAGACATCCACCGAACTGACGACAATGTCTTCTCTTTCGGTCAGGAAATCAGCGATAAACTGGAAGAACAGCATGGCCTTATCAAGCCCCTGCTCTTCGCGCTCCTGGCGTTTCTGCTCCTGAACTTCTGTCTCACCTACACGGCCGTCAAATCCGCCCGTCAGGCCCGCGACGGCGTCTATACCATCAATGAGCTCTTGCGTGGCGACACGTCTTTCTGGTATGATGCTGATAATCATCAGCTCTACGTCAGGGACCGCAGCGACACCGGGCAATAGCAGAAAGGAAAGAACCATGCCTGTCTATCGAGATGAAAAGACAAAAAAATACTATGCGAAATTTTATTACAAGGACTGGCGCGGCCAGCGTCATCAAAAACTAAAACGCGGCTTTTCCCGTTCCCAGGAAGCCAAAAAGTACGAAAGGGATTTCCTCAACGAGCTGACTCAGGGCAGTTTGATTACCTTCGAGCATCTCTGCCAGCATTATCTCAGCGACAACGAAGGGCGCCTGAAGCCGACGACGCAGTATACCAGTAAAAACATCATCCGGAACTGGCTCCTGCCCGTTTTTTCGGATATGCCCATCAACCAGATTACACCGCTTATGATCCGCAAATGGCAGACAGAATTGATGCAGCACAGCAACCTGGCGCCGACTTATCAACGCTCGATTAACACGAAATTGTCGGCCCTTTTCAACTACGCTGTCAAATACTACAACTTGCCGGAAAACCCTGTACGCAAGGCGGGAACCATCGGCAGCAGCCGTTCACCGCACCTTTCCTTCTGGACGCTTGACGAATTCAAGACCTTCCTGAGCGGCTTGACCGATGAAGAGGATGTCAGCTTCCGCGTCGCTTTTACGACGCTTTTTTTTACGGGACTGCGCCTAGGCGAACTGCTGGCCCTCACACCGGCAGACTGCGATTTCCAGGCTCATACGCTGCGGATCAACAAGAATTACGTCCAAGTCACAGGGGCCAAGATAATCCAGACGCCGAAAACATCTAAAAGCAACCGTACCATCAGCATCCCCTTCTTTCTGTGCAAAATCCTGCAAACTCACATAAACCGCCTCTATTCGCCGGACCAGCGCATTTTTTTCAATCTCAACAAGAGCAGCCTTACCCGGAAATTAAAAGCGACGGCGCTGGAAACGGGCGTCAAAGTCATCCGGCTGCACGATCTGCGTCATTCTCATGCGTCGCTGCTCATCGAAATGGGCTTTTCCCCGTTGGTCATCGCCGACCGCCTGGGGCATGAAAAGATCACGACGACGCTGCAGATTTACTCGCACCTTTATCCTAATAAACAAGCCGAGGTTGCCGAGAAGTTAGATACTGTCGATTTCAATTTTTAGAAATTTTAGTATCAAAATAGTATCAAATCGCCTTTCCCGGGAAATGAAAAAAGCTCTGCAAACCGCATGTTCATGCGATTTGCAGAGCTTGTAATTTCACGAATGAAATTATTTGAGTTCAACAGTAGCGCCAGCTTCTTCAAGTTTAGCTTTGAGAGCTTCAGCGTCAGCTTTAGCAACGCCTTCTTTAACAGCTTTCGGAGCGCCGTCAACGAGAGCTTTAGCGTCTTTCAAGCCGAGGCCGGTAACTTCACGGACAACTTTGATAACGCCGATTTTTTTGTCGCCAGCAGACTGGAGAATGACGTCAAATTCGGATTTTTCTTCAGCAGCAGCAGCGCCAGCAGCCGGAGCAGCAGCAACAGCAACCGGAGCAGCAGCGGAAACGCCGAATTTGTCTTCCATAGCTTTTACGAGTTCGGAAAGTTCGAGAACAGTCATATTTTCAATGGCTTCCATGATTTCTTCTTTAGTCATTTTGAAATACCTCCATAGTATCAATTTTTGAGTTTAATTTTTTAGTTATGTAAGCTAATTAAGCAGTTTCCTGTTCTGCTTTTTTAGCGCGTACAGCGTCAAGCACATAAACCATGTTGCGGATATTGCCCTGGAGTACGTTGACAAGGCCAGAGATAGGAGCCTGCATGCTGCCAACCAATTTTGCGAGGAGTTCTTCGCGGCTCGGCAAGCTTGCCAGAGCGTCAACAGCTGCAACATCAATGACCTGACCATCAACTAAGCCTGCTTTTACAGTCAAAGCTTCGGTCTTTGTTTCTTTGATGAATTCTTTGAGGATCTTAGCCGGAGCTACAGCGTCTTCTGCGGAAAATGCGAGAGCTGTCGGGCCTTCGAGAATTGCATCTAATGCGTTATAGCCGAGTTCGTCAGCGGCGATACGGGTCAACGTGTTTTTGATGACTTTGTATTCAACACCGCCTTCGCGGAACTTACGGCGAAGTTTCGTGACATCAGCTACGGTGAGGCCGGAGAAACCAACGAAAACAGCGCCCTGAGCGGACTGCAGTTTTTCTTTCATTTCTTCAACGACAGCGGCTTTTGCCGGAGAAACCGGATGATTTGCATATGTGGACATGAGTTCGATACACCTCCTTGAACTGGGATTTATATCGTCTTAGCAATCAAAAACGGCCTCATGGAAACCACGAGGCCGAACTAGTCAAAGTCAGATATCTGCTAGTTTCATAGCCTCAGATGGCGGACATACGTCCATTATACATACCTTCAGTCTACAGCTAAGAGAGATATTAATTTTCTTCTTTCTTTGCAGCACCTTTGATGCTGTACTGATTGATGTGGATGCCAGGGCCCATCGTGGAGCTAACCGTGATGGATTTAATGTACTGGCCTTTTGCACCCGACGGTTTAACTTTGATGAGTGTATCAACCAAAGCAGTCAGGTTATCAATCAATTTATCTGCTTCGAAAGATTTTTTACCGATAGAAGAATGAATGTTGCCGGCTTTATCCGTACGGTATTCAACTTTACCAGCTTTACTTTCGCTAACAGCTTTTGTAACGTCCATCGTGACAGTACCAACCTTCGGGTTAGGCATGAGGCCTTTAGGACCGAGGATTTTACCGAGACGACCAACTTTACCCATCATGTTCGGAGTAGCGATTGCTACGTCGAATTCGAGCCAGCCACCTTTGATCTTTTCTACGAGATCATCAGCACCGACATAGTCAGCGCCAGCAGCTAAAGCTTCTTTTTCTTTATCGCCCTGAGCAAATACGAGGACGGTCTTGGATTTACCAGTGCCGTGGGGCAGTACCAAGGCGCCGCGGACCTGCTGGTCGGCGTATTTCGGATCTACGTTAAGGTTTACGGCCAATTCAACAGTTTCGTCGAATTTAGCAGTATCCATCTTTTTCAAGATGTCGATTGCTTCTGCAACATCATACTGTTTCTGTTTATCGAACAGTTTTGCAGCTTCAGCATATTTCTTGCCTACTTTTGCCATGTTTCTTCCTCCTTATGTGGTTTAGCGGGTTACCCCTTCCACGGGCAGAGAACCATCGAATTAGTCGACGATTTCGATACCCATGCTGCGAGCTGTACCTTCAATCATCTTCATAGCAGCTTCAACGTCGTTAGCGTTGAGGTCCGGCATCTTAGTCGTTGCGATTTCGCGGACTTTGTCGCGGCCCAATTTAGCTACTTTTTTCTTGTTCGGTTCGCCCGAAGCTTTGTCCAAACCTGCTGCTTTCTTCAAGAGAACGGCAGCCGGCGGTGTTTTCGTAATGAAAGTGAAGGAACGGTCTTCATAGACTGTGATTTCGACAGGGATGATGAAGCCAGCCTGTTTAGCTGTACGTTCGTTAAATTCCTTGACGAAAGCCATGATGTTGACACCAGCCTGGCCTAATGCAGGGCCAATCGGAGGCGCCGGAGTTGCTTTACCAGCTTCACACTGGAGTTTTACCATTCTTGCTACTTTTTTTGCCATGGTGAGTTACACCTCCTTACATTACAAGATGTGGTCAAACGAATCTTGCGATTCTCCCACTCGCGGCAAGTCGCCGCATTTAGAAGTATTTATTCCAGACCCTTCTCGATTTGAGAATAGTCGACTTCTACTGGAGTTTCTCGGCCAAACATATTAACAAGGCCTTTGACAGTCCCTTTTTCTTCATTGATTTCCGTTACGACGGCCATGCAATTTTCAAAAGGACCTTCGGTAATGCGCACTTCTTCGCCAACTTCGACAGAGATATGCGTTTTCGGTTCGCTTTCAATTCCCTGGGTCTTCAGAATCTTTTCGACTTCTTTCGGTTCCAGCGGAATCGGTTTAGTAGCCGAGCCAACAAACCCGGTGACACCCGGCGTATTGCGGACGACATACCAGGAACGGTCATTGACTTCCATTTCGATGAGAACGTAACCAGGGAATACTTTCCGTTTGACTGTCCGTTTCTTACCGTCCTTGACGTCAATTTCATCTTCCATTGGAATGAGGATACGGTTAATGACGTTTTCCAAACCCATGGATTTGACTTTCTGTTCCAGCGTCTGCATTACTTTATTTTCATAACCAGAATACGTATGGATGACATACCATTTCATATCTGCTTCCATTTAAGCGCAAGCCCCCTATCCGACAACAAGCTGGAGTAACTTGAACAGCTGTGAAAATACGCCGTCAGCTACGCCAATGATTACCATTACGACGATTGTAGCGACGATGACCATAACCGTGTAGTTGATCAATTCCTTCTTCGTCGGCCAGATGACTTTTTTCATTTCTACCTTTACGCCAGATAAAAATGATTTGCCCGCGTTCTTCTTGTTCTTATTCTTTTGTGCTGCTTTTTTAGCTGAAAGTGCCATATAACCTCTCACATCCAAATAAGATTAGCACAATCTTATTCACTCAATTATTTCGTTTCTTTGTGTAATGTTTCTTTTTTGCAGAACGGGCAGTATTTTTTCAGTTCCAAACGATCCGGGTTATTTTTCTTGTTTTTGTTCGTCCGGTAGTTACGCTGTTTGCATTCTGTGCATGCCAAAGTGATAGCTGTACGCATTCCTTACACCTCTCTTAAAAATAGTCACAAGCCTAGTGTTACGTAAGACTGCCTTTATAATGTATCACAACAGTCCCCTCTAAGTCAAGGAAATTTTTCTGTAACTTAAAAAAGCCAGGCGTTGGTAAACGCCTAACTTTAGCTATTCTAACATGTGACGACTGTTCTGTCAAGAGAGTTTCCATAATTCCATAGCGGGCCGCCCGCCGGGACGGCCCCTACGCACAAGGCCGCTGGCCGTGTATTTTTTTGTGACTTGTGGCCTGCGTCTATCGCGGCGCAGCCGCATCTGAATCGTACAACGCCGCCAGGGCGTCCTGGTATGGCCCCAAGATGCGTCCTACCTGTGCTTCTATGGCGTCCTGGCTGCCGTGGCGGTCACGGAGCATGGCCAGCCAGATATCTTCATCGACGAAGAGGTACTGCTCGTATGCGGCGGCGATGAGCTCTTTGGCAGACCCCATGGCGGCCAGGCCCTGTCCGTCCCGCTTCAAGGCTTCGCGAAAGGCCATCAGGCCCAGATCGAAGGCCTCCTGAAAGAGGTGGACGATGCCGTGACAAATGAAGGGATTCGTCAAATCCGCCTCTTCTGCCTGCTGCAAAAGCTGTATATGTTCCTGAAAATCACGCTGCCAATCCATAAATACCTCCCAAACATCAAACATCAAACATCAAACATCAAACATCAAACATCAAACATCAAACATCAAACATCAAACATCAAACATCAAACCTATTATAATGGATTTCCGGCAAAAAAAGAAGCGGCCCTGCTGTCAGGAGGAGACAGGGCCGCTTCCGCGATAAATGGCTTGGGAATTTAGCCAGAGATTTTCTGTTGTGCCAGATAGGTTTCTTCCAGGACCTCCTTACCGGCAATGCCCGGTTGGGTCATTTCCTGCGGCGACAAGATGATGTCTATCTGTTCTTTTGTCAGATAGCCGTGTTCGAGGATGATTTCCCGGATGGGACGGCCTGTGGCATAGGCTTCCTTGGCCAGCATAGACGACCGTTCATAGCCGATGTGCGGCAAGAGGGCCGTGACGATGCCGACGCTGTGGTCGACCCAGGACTGGCAGGCTTCTTTATTGGCCTTGACGCCTTTGAGCAGGTATTTGACAAAGGCATGGACAGCATTGGTCAAATACTGCATGGAGTGGAAGAGATTGAAAGCCATGACCGGTTCCATGACATTCAGCTCGAACTGGCCGTTTTCGACGCCCAGGCTGATAGCCATGTCGTTGCCGATGATCTGGTAACACGTCTGGTCGAGGACTTCTGCCATGACCGGATTGACTTTGCCCGGCATGATGGAAGAACCAGGCTGACGAGCCGGCAGTTTCAATTCGTTGAGGCCGCAGCGTGGACCGGAAGCCATGAGGCGGAAATCGTTGGCCATCTTGATGAGCATGAGGGCCGTAGCTTTCATGTTGCCCGATACTTCAGCAAAGATGTCCGTATTATTGGTCATGTCGATGAGATTGCGGGCTGTGACATAGATATCACCGGTCAGCATGGAAAGTTTCGCAGCAACGGCTTTGATATAGGCCGGTTCGGCATTGAGGCCCGTACCGACAGCCGTGCCGCCCATGTTGATGACATGGACGCCTTCGAGGGACCGGGAAATACGTTTGCGGCCGCGGGCGACAGCCGAAGCATAAGCGCCCATTTCCTGGCCAAGCGTGATGGGAACGGCATCCTGCAAGTGGGTACGGCCCATCTTGATGACGTCTTTAAATTCGTCGGCTTTGACGTCCAGTTCTGTTTCCAGTTCTTTCAGCGCAGCCGTCAATTTCTTGCCTTTCATGCTCAGGCAGACTTTGATGCTCGTCGGGAAGACGTCGTTCGTCGACTGAGCCATGTTGGCGTGGTTATTCGGCGAAATGATGTCGTAACGGCCTTTTTCTTTGCCTATGATTTCTAAGGCTCGGTTACACAGTACTTCGTTCATGTTCATGTTGACGGACGTACCGGCACCGCCCTGGATTGGATCAACAGGGAACTGGTCCAGCCACTGGCCGTCAATGATTTCACTGGCTGCCTGTACCAGGGCATTACCAATTTTCTTGTCGAGCCGTCCCGTTTCCATGTTGGCGAGAGCAGCTGCTTTTTTGACAATGGCCATAGCCTGGATGAAGTCCGGATCGAGATGTTCCCCTGTAATATGGAAGTTTTCCATAGCTCGCATGGTCTGTACGCCATAATAAACATTATCCGGTACATTCATTTCACCTAAAAAGTCATGTTCTGTTCTCATAATATCCTCCCCAATAACCCATTGATGCATTAAATATTTTGTATACAGTATCCAAGTAATAATTACAACGTTTCTGTTGCAATTAAATTCATACCCCTCTGGCGTCCCCACGCCGGTACATACAGAAAAGGCGCTGTTGAAATTGCTTCAACAGCGCCTTTGCCGTACGTACTATGAATTTACTTATATCATAGTGCATGTACCTGTACTTGTCAATATTTATTCCGTAACTTTATGTTTTATTTAGATTGATTACGGCTTATGCTTCTTCGATAGCGCCAGCCGGGCAGGAGTTCATGGCTTCCTGAGCAGCGTCATTGTTAGCTTCCGTCGATTCAGCGTAGGCTTCTGCCATACCCGTATCATCGTTCATGCGGAATACTTCTGGACACGTATTAACACACAGACCACAAGCAATGCACGTATCGTTTACTTTATATTTCATAATGAGTCACTCCTTTGACCGGACCTTCTATCCGGAAAACTTAGTCCAGTAAATCATTCCTTACTGTGCCTATAGTATACCCCGGTTTCGGCCAAATGGCTGTTGTATTTACAACACTTTAGCGATAAGATGCCTGATAAATAGCGACACAGTCGTCTTCGCTCATAGGCATGCGGTCGGCCATGAATAATCCCGCCATAGCCGTCTTGGCATTATGGGCCATTTTATGGAATTCGTCGGGACTGATGCCGTAATCGGACATCTTGAGATTGGCGACGCCGCATTTTTCCTGTAATTCCTTCAGGGCATCGAGGAAGTCTTCCGGTTTTGCCGCATCAGGACGGCCCATATGGCGGGCCAGGATAATGAAGCGGTCGTCACAGACGTGGATGTCGATCATGTGCGAGAAATAAGCCAGGCTGATCATGATGAGGCCGGCACCGTGGGGCAGGGCCTGGTGATAGGCGCTGAGGGCGTGTTCCAGTGAGTGCTCACTCATATTGGAGCTGAGGCACATTTCCAGACCGCCGAGATAGTTACCGAAAGCGACGCGCTCCCGGGCCTTCATGTCGATGCCGTTCTGGACAGCCGTCGGCAAATAGGCGCTGATCTGGGAGATGGCTTCCAAGGCGACCATTTCACTCATCAGATTGGCTTTATTGGCCAGATAGCCCTCGATGTTGTGGAACAGGGCGTCGAACCCCTGATAAGCCGTGAATTTCGGCGGTACCGTCGCCATCAGTTCCGGGTCGATGATAGCCAGGACCGGAAACAGGGACGGGCCTTTGACAGGTGTCTTTTCATTCGTATCTTCATTGGTGATGACGCCGCCGGCATCGGTTTCCGAACCAGTCCCGGCCGTCGTCGTAATGGCTACGATAGGCAGAGGTTTTATGGCAATGGGCTTGCCCTTGCCCGTGCCCTGCGTGATGTAATCCCACAAATCACCGTCATTGGTCGCTACGACGGCAATCCCTTTGGCCGCATCGATACAGCTGCCGCCGCCTAAGGCCACGATGAAGTCACACTGATGTTCCCGAGCCATAGCACCGCCGCGCATGACCGTCGACTTTAAGGGATTGGCTTCGACCTGGTCAAAAAGGACCGTTTCGACACCGGCTGCACGCAGTTCTTTTTCCGTCCGGTCCAGATAGCCATTGACTTTGGTCGATTTCCCATTGGAAATGACCAGCAGGGCTTTTTTGCCAGGAAGGTCCTGTTCATGTAAATGATTGAGCTGACCGGCACCAAATAACGCTTTCGTAGGGACAAACATCTGAAAAGACACGATGACACCACTCCTTGTCTGATACGAAAACAAGGCTGTGCAGAGAGAAAGAAATCCCTCTTGCGACAGCCCTGTCGGAAATATAAAATTTAATTTATGTGCTGATTATACTACAATATTTCATTATTATCAATCGTTTATTTTATTTTTTAATTATTTTTCGGATGAAGCGAAATATCTGTTGCGGCATAGCCCGCATTGACGACCGCTTTCAAAAGGTCTTCGTCTTTGACGGAATCGTCGACGATGACTTCGGCTTCACCTCTCATCAGATTGACTTTCGCTTTCTTGACCCCTGGCACAGCTTCCAATGCCTGCGTCGCATGGTTGACACAGTTCTGACAAACCATACCGGAAATAGAAACGTATTTTTTTGTCCCCGAAACATCATCATGATGGAAAAGATTGCTGAAAAACCCCATAAGTCATATCTCCCCTCTCTATTTCATTAAAATAAAAATAGTAATTCTCATCATCATTATTATAAGGTCTCTTAAAATGGATTTCAAGTGGGATACTGTATACATGATTCCATATTTATGAATTATATTGACTATGATGTATGCATCATAGTACACTATAGTTGACGAAAAGTTTATTAAATTAAACTCTTTTGTTAATTTTATTAAAATTAAGGAAGTGATTATATGTCGTTTTTCCACACCAAATCCGTTGCCCAGCTCCATGCCGATTCTGAAAATTCAAACCTCAACAAAGATTTAGGCGTCATGGACCTGACATTTCTTGGCGTTGGCGGCATCATCGGTGCCGGCATTTTCGTCTTGACAGGTATTGCAGCTGCCAAATACGCCGGTCCGGCTATTTCTATTTCTTTTGCCCTGGCAGGTCTCCTCTGTATCCTCGTCGGTCTCGCTTACAGTGAATTCGCCTCCATGATTCCTTCATCAGGCAGTGTCTATTCCTATACTTTTGCCTCCCTTGGCGAAGGCATGGCCTTTCTCACCGGCTGGTCCCTGCTCCTCGGCTACACGGTCACAGGCAGTGCCGTTGCCGTCGGCTTTTCCGGCTACCTGGCGGGCATCCTCAAATCGTACGGCTATATCATCCCGGAAGTTCTCTTAAAGACCCCGGCTGAAGGAGGCATCATCAATCTTCCGGCAGTCATCATCATCCTCCTGCTGGCCTTGGTCCTGATCCGCGGGACAGAACAGAGTGCTAAACTGAATACGGCCCTGGTCTTCATCACCCTGGCCGCCATCATCTCCTTCATCTGCATCGCCACACCTCATGTGGAAATGGCCAACTTCAAACCCTTCGCACCCTTCGGCGTCCAGGGTATCCTGAGCGGTACGGCCATTGTCTTCTTCTCGTACATGGGCTTCGACGCCGTCGCCACATCGGCTGAAGAATGTAAGAAACCGGAACGCGACCTGCCGATTGGCATCATTCTTTCTGTCTTCATCTGTATGTGCCTCTACGTCGCCATGGCCCTCTCCCTGACCGGTGCCATCAACTATACGGACCTGAATACGCCGGAACCGGTCGCCCATGCCCTGCGTATCCTCCACTGGCCGGGCGTGGCCAATCTCGTCGCCGTCGGCGCCATTGCCGGCATCATCACGACGCTCATCGTCTATCTCTTCGGTCAGGCGCGCATCTTCTTCGCCGTCTCCCGCGACGGTCTCCTGCCGGCAAGCATCGGCAAGATCCATCCGAAATACCATACGCCATACCTGGTCACGATCATCGGCTCCGTAACGATTGCCATCATCGCCGGCTTCGTACCGCTGATGCACATCGTCGAACTGTCGAATACAGGTGTCCTCGCCGTCTTCCTCCTGAACTTCATCAGTCTCTGGCACATGCGCCGCAAACACCCGGAAGCACCGCGCAAATTCCACTGCCCCTGTCTCCCTGTCGTCGCCGTCGTCGGCGTCATCGTCTGCGGCTACCTGATTTACGCCCTCTCCACCCTGACCCATCTCCTCTTCTTAGGCTGGATGGTCCTGGGCCTCATCATCTACTTCGCCTACAGCAGCAAGCACAGCATGAGCAGTAAAGAGCAGTAAAGTGAATTAAAGGGATTGTCGCACGAAGGTTTTTGCCATCATGCACAATCCCTTTTTCACGTCGTTTGCCGTGGGTCGTGATTCGTTTGCCGTGAAGGTTTAAAATTTATGGGAAACTTCGTCAAACGAACCACGCCAAACGAACCACAAAAGGGGCTAGTCGCTTAATGCGACAGCCCCTTTTTTCTTATCTCTTAATCCCGAAGGCCTGGAAACCGGGATAGATACCCTGGCCGTGCAATTCATCTTCAATCTGCAAGAGGCGGTTGTATTTTGCTACGCGTTCGCTGCGGTTCGGCGCGCCGCTCTTGATTTGTGCCGTATTCAGGGCGACCGCCAAATCGGCGATGGATGTGTCTTCTGTTTCGCCGGAACGGTGGGAAACGATGGCCCGATAACCGGCGCGATGGGCCATTTTGATAGCTTCCAACGTTTCCGATACGGAGCCAATCTGATTGAGTTTGATAAGGATGGCATTGCCGCAGCCCTGGGCAATCCCCTTGGCCAGGCGTTTCGTATTGGTTACGAATAAGTCGTCACCGACGAGCTGTACGCGCTGTCCCAAAGCCTTAGTCAAAGCTGTCCAGCCATCCCAGTCTTCTTCATCCAAGCCATCTTCGATGGAGTAAATGGGATAAGCTTGGGACAGTTTCTGCCAGTGGGCGATGAGTTCGTCCGTCGTGAAAGACTGGCCGCTCTTGGGCAGGACGTAGACGCCCTGTTTCGGTCCCTTCCATTCGCTGGCAGCGGCATCGAGGGCCAGGACAAAATCTTTCCCCGGTTCATAACCGGCTTTTTCGATAGCCTGGAGGATGTACTGGATAGCTTCTTCATCGCTGGCCAAATTGGGAGCAAAACCGCCTTCATCACCGACGGAAGTAGCTAATCCTTTGGCCTTCAAGAGACCTGCCAGCGCATGATAGACTTCGGAGCACCAGCGCAGACCTTCCCGGAAAGAAGGAGCGCCTGCCGGCATGATCATGAATTCCTGGACATCGACGGTATTGGCCGCATGGGCACCGCCATTCAGGATATTCATCATGGGGACAGGCAGGTAGTTGCCATTGACGCCGCCGAGGAAACGGTAGAGGGGAATCCCCAGGGACGCAGCAGCCGCACGGGCGCAGGCCAGCGATACGGCTAAGATGGCATTGGCACCGAGCCGGGATTTGTCCGGCGTGCCATCGGCGTGGATCATCAAGCTGTCGACACCATACGTATCAAAAGGATCCTGACCTCTCAGGACGTCCTGTAAAACTGTATTGACATGGCTGACGGCCTGGGTGACACCTTTGCCGCCAAAGCGCTGGACATCGCCGTCACGCAGTTCCAAGGCTTCAAACTGCCCCGTCGAAGCGCCGCTGGGAGCGGCACTTCGGCCCAAGGTCCCGTCGGATAACAACACATCGGCCTGTACCGTAGGATTGCCGCGCGAATCAAGAATTTCCCGGCCGATGACTTTTTCAATGCGAATATCTTTCATAATAAAACCTCCTCTATCCATGAATAAGGTATGACGAATACCATTTGTTCAGTATCTTTACAACTATATTATACAATATAAGTATTCTTTCGCATAATACTTTACGAGAATCACTGTTATTATAATTGGACATATTCAGTCCATCATTTATAAAAGGGCTTGTCGCACGACGACAAGCCCTTTAAAGTTGTTAGTGGCTAGCAGTTAGTTGTTAGCGGATGGCTTTAA
>OIYF01000091.1_pt1 | contig 43961 bp, 42 predicted proteins | sample 1587971 | NCBI WGS metagenome assembly OIYF01 (sample SAMN03283248) | human gut metagenome | biome: human-associated habitat; material: feces | host: Homo sapiens | place: Peru | collected 2012 | reverse complement strand
AAAAGTATTTTTGGTTTCATGACTAATACTGCAAGCCCTATAAATTAAGTTGTACCAACCTTTCGAAAGCGCCGAATAAACGGACAAACACTTTATCTATAAGTAATAGCACTGCAAAACTCGTAAAATAGTTTGCATATATCATATACGGCTTTTCCATATCCTCAAAGCTTAAGAAATCTTGTTGGTAGGACAAGGTATTATGAGCACAACAATTTCTCTGTTTGTAGATATATTCCGTATAAATAGGAATGAGGTTGTCTCTTAGTAGCTCATTGCTTTTGGCAAAACTATCAGTAGTCCAACCATTAATGAAAGCAAGGAAACGCTCGTACTCATCTGGATAAGCATTCATTATTGACGATTTTTCAAACGTGGCATTCATTTCGTCCTTAACTTCCTGAATTATATCATTTTTTATATTCTCTGTAAGAACATCAGGCAGTCCAAATGTAGAAACTTCTTTTAGGAGTTTAGCATAAACCTTTTTCTTGTCACTAAGTTGAGAGAATTCTCCAAAGTTGCATTCCCCTTTCAATAAATTATACCGAAATTCCAAGTCATACGATGCTATCTCCCATATAATGAATCGTAGTTTTTGTTCACCAAATCCCGTCATTTTCAAGAAGATAGACTGAAGGACATATTGCATCATCGGAAAAGAATCCAAGCCACAGTCTTGCATACAATCCACAGCTGCAATTCCTTCTTGAAGAACTTCTATAATAGAAGTTTTAATAAATCCTATTCTTGCACTCATATTCAAAACATCTCATTATAGCAATCAATAGAATATTTGAATCTTTCTCTCAAAAATTTCAACTGACTTGGCGCTTTTTTATGATCTTCACCAACTGTTGCATATTTATGACTTAACTTACTGCGCACTGTCAGCCATTTAGCCAAATCATATCGCCCACCTTTAATCATAATATGGTAGATTAAGCCCGAAAACAAGTAGTCCATTTCTATGATAGAATTACATGTCCTATCTTTCAAGCCAGGTAAGTCATTAATGGCACTCTGTAAATAGTCCAGATTGTTATCATAGTGAGCCAAATCAAGCGAAAACAAAGAGTCACTAAAGTCTTTCTCAGAAAAACTATAGACGAAATCTTCGTACAATCCTTCTCTACTTCTTATCACACTATAACCTTTTGCCATATTATATGTTCTTTGACCACCTCTTTCATAGTTGGACAACAAAGCCAAATAGCGTACAAAATCCATAGGCAAATCCTTTACAGTAATAGTTTTGCAGAAAATAGGTTCAAGCTTTGACCTATTATCACCTCCTTGATAATATAACGCAGCTCTACTCTCTTGTGGTGTAAGTTTTGTACCTTCTCTGTTGATACTGTGAAAAACATTTGTAAAATAGCGATTTTTCTCATCTGCACCAGCGTTAGCATCAGGAACAATATAAGCAAATGGTATATAATGAGTTTTCAAGAAAGCTTCATCAAGCACCAAGACTGTCCCATCCCTATGCTTTATTACCAAGTCTTTATATTTATCAGCATAATTGGCATTTATTTTGTCGATGACTTCCGATTTGGAATCACTCATTTCCTGAATTTTTGAAAAAGTCCATTCCGAAAGCATATCATCCATACCATCATCATCAACTCCTTCTACCTCGTCAACATATTTCAATCTTTTATCAGGTTTTCTCACATTTGGAAACTTGCCCAAACTTGCCAATAAAACAGATGTTAATCTCTGCTGCCCATCCAAAAGCATATTCACTTTCTTATGTAAAACTGGATCCTCACAAGCTCCAATTGTTACAGCTGGTAAATATTGATACTTTTCTATAGACTTTATTAAACGTGCAGTTTGCTTTTCCGTCCAAACAAAATAGCGTTGGTACGGAGGTAATACAATTTTCTTTGTCAGCACTAATTTAATCCACCTGTCAAGAGAATACTCTCCATAATACACCTTATTGTTTTTATTTGCCATTTTTTATATGTTTTTATTCTATCGTCATGAGTTTACTTTCTATGCCACTCACGATATTTCAAGAACTTGCACAATCCCCACCATGTCAATTGAGACCATTTAGCAAAGTCCATCAACTTACCAATGGCATCCTTTGTAAAATATCGACCATATAATTTTGCCTCTCTACGAGCAAGGCTTTCTCTACCAGACAACAACTGGCAATAAACGAGATTACGAGCGATACGTCCTCGTGCTTTCTTATAAGCTTCAGACTGGTTTGCGCGTTTTACGATACGTTTCTCCCAATCAGTTACTGACGGAGCATTATTCCATCTTATCTGCATTTTCTTCAGCCATTCAGCTTGATTAGTTATGGTTTCCATGCCGTCGCTGACAAATAAAATTTCAGGTATGAATCCCCATTTGCCATAAGTAGAAACCAATGCCCAGAATTCTAAATCTTCTGTTATTCGTAAATCTGTACGCATGCCGCCAATCTGTTTTATAACCTCCGACCTAATAACAACACTTCCTGTACAAACATGCATATAATCTGCCCAAAACGAAAAGAAATCATCAAGAACAAAAGGATGTGAATAATCGTTATAGCAAACAGGAACAACACGTTCTCCAGATATCGTAAGATGACGCTGCGCCACATTAACAGCCACACAGTCTTTATGTTCCTCAAGAGACGATACCGTCTTTTCTATGAAACTATCCTCCCAATAGTCGTCAACATCTATGAAGGTTACATATTTGCCGTGCGCAAGTCCCACACCTTTATTGCGTGCCATAGAAGGCCCAGCATTTTGTTGCTGATAAAGAATGATATTCTCTTCATCCCGAGCCTTAATAATTTTCACACTATCGTCTGTACTTCCATCGTCCACCAATATCATCTCATAGGAGTTTTGAGTTGTTTAATGGAATATAGAATCAAGACAACGATTAATTAAAAGAGAGGCATTATAGACAGGTATTATTATCGATAATTCAATCATTATTTTACCTCCTCTTTTTTAAACCAAGTTCCATAAACTCGCCAATCATAAAAGCAAATTAACTTTCTAAAATAATTCGCAGAATTAGTTCCAAAACTACGATAAGAATTAAGATGTTTTTTAACAAAACTCCTTAAATCTTCGAGTTCGGATTTTTTTACATCCAAATAAGGTATTAAAGCGAAAGCCTTCCATAAGGATGCGCTTTCATATTTGTTAATCGCCTCTTTTAATGAAAGTTTCTTATCCGAATTTGGTAAAGAATGGTATGTTTGAAATTGCGATGGTCCTTTAAGTTCATTTGCTATTATAGGATAGCCTTCCCTACATTTTTCCAATGTATTTATACCAACCTCAGAGAGATATTTATAACAAGGTAAATAATTCTTTTTTCCATTAAACATGGAAGGAATTGTTTGTTTCAGAATTAAATCCGCATCGAAACCCTGATTATCGATAATATCTTTATATAATAGAAACCTATCAATACTCTTATAACCAACAGATATATATTTTTTTATTGCGCCAAATCCACATACGAACTGTATATCATCCTTTTTATCTAAATCCGCTTCAGACAATGCATAGATTTTATTCTCTGGATTTTCAGAACGAACTATTTCATAAAAATTTTCTTTATATAATCTCAACAAATGAGCAGGAATATTTCTTTTGTAATGACTTAAAAGTTCATATACAGGCATAAAGTCGTGAGCTTTAATAACAATACATGGTAATACCACATTATTACCCATCGCCTTGTTCATAAACTCTATACTAATATCATTTATATCATCTTTTACCCAATCTACAAATATCAAATTATTTCTTAGCCGTTCAATCCCCTTACTATTTTTACCTATACTATTCATCATTGACTCCAACAAATTTTGAATATTAGGATCACTTAAAGAGTACCCTATAAAAATTATTGGATGTTCTACAAAAATAGTTATAAGTTTTGCTGCTAAATATGCATTTTTACTATTATAATCTTTATAATCTTGTTCCGTAAGAACAAGGCTATTAGAATCTATAATACTGCCATGAATTGCATAAATTTCTCCTACACTTTGTACCTCTGAAAAAAGCAATTCCTCTTGTCCTATGATACGTTTAAATTTTTTAAATATCCACTCTGCTAAATCGTCCCAATTTGTAGTAATTACTCCATCTATATTCAAACTCGCCAAATACTCTAATTCATCTTTATACTTTGATGGAATACCACTTGATGTATATTGCATTAAATATTTTGATATCAGCAATTTTAAATAATCATCTTGATTTCTTATTAAGGGTACAAATCGACTTTCATCGCAATTTGGATCTTTTTGAACTTTATTCCAAAAATCTTCATTCACTTCTTTTGCAATTGTAGAAGCTATTACATACAAATCCGTTGAATCTAACATTGAAGTATAAGCTCCCAAAGGTTTATTTGCAAAATGCTGTAATAATTCATCCCATTTTGGAGTATTAAGATAGTGCTTTGTAAAACCTGATCCTAAAAAAGAAACGGAGCACTTTTTTTTGATTTTAAAATTTTTATAAATTGCTTTTTATCCATATTACTATTTTTGTAAAAAAGGTACGAATCAGCATCGAGCATACTGCCATTTCTATCAGCAGCAATCCCCACTGACTGTTACTCTTTAGCTTTTTTCTTACTAGCTTCTTCTATATCTCTGGTTTCTTCTTTAGCATCAGTAACAGCCATTTTAATGACCATACCAATAAAACCAATTACAATAATACCGACAATAGCTAAAATAATTTTCAACCACATAGTTTTCTGTTTTTTAAAAGTTTATAATTTTGTTATTAAATTTTTCAATTCTATATATCATTATTCACAACTATCACTTAAACAAAGCTCCAATAAACTGTGGAATTTTCCACATCATCTTCTCGACCTTCGTGATTGTAGGATTCACACCATGCGACTGATACAATCTGATATCCTCCTTCCACATTTGCTTTCTCCTGGCAGAATCAGTACTCAAACCACCCATACGCATTCTCACGATATACTCTTTCAGATACGTTACACTCAACTCACCACCCAGAAGATAGCGGAAAAGGAAGTCAGAGTCAGCAGCTATCTTATAGCTCTCGTTATACAAGCCCTTTCGTTCCATCACATCCCTGCGAATATAACAGGTAGGATGCAAAGGGAGCCAGCCATGACGTACTTTCCATAGTCGATAAGAACCGCCTATCCAGTTGCGCACCACCTTATTCGTATTCTCCGGATTCACAAACAAACCGTCACCATAGAGGAAGTCTGCATGCGTTTCCTCAAATCGCTGAACGATATGAGAAACCGTCTGGTTGGAGAACAGGAAATCATCCGAATGCACCAGACCAATCACATCACCCGTAGCAGCACGAATGCCCTTGTTGATAGCTTCATACATACCATGATCAGGCTCAGAAATGATTTTCGAGATCTTGCCTTTATACTCATTAATAATTTTCAGAGAATTGTCCTTAGACGCACCATCCACGACGATATACTCGATGTCAGGATAGTCCTGAGCCAATACGCTCTCTATACAACCACGAATCGTCTGTTCACGGTTGTAACATGATGTTATAATCGTTACTTTCATAATTGTCTTTTTATGGAATAAGAAAAACGAAATCCAATATCAATCTCGTTTTACATGAATATTAAATAAGAACTTATTGAGAATATAACTTCTCGATTCAGCAGGAAGCAGATGTCTGAAAAGCAAGCTGCGCTTGACAAAATAAGTCATAGAATGCCATTTCCGAACAAAAACATTCTCATTACGTTGAAAAGCAGTACGCTGACGCCCAAAATTGCCACCATCGAAAATTTCACGGATGATAAACTCAGCATGATCAGCAACAATCTCCAAAGGCCATTTCTCCTTTTTCAGACCTAACATTTCCACAAGAATATATCCTAAAGCCCCAGCTACCTCATCTAATTGAAGTTCCTCCACATATCGCCTGAGAACATCAGCATTGATTTCATCACAATGTCTATCAATATAGACTGCCAAATCACAAATCTGACGGATACCTACACCAGCCTCCAAAAGATGGCGTGTAATATGCATCAGCTGATGCAGCACAGACAAAGTAGGCGGCACCGTTTCTATCTCCTCCCCTTCTATCCGTACATAATATGGCTCATTAACGGCAAACTCATGATCAATGATATTCTGCAGACGTTTCTGTAAACGATGGTTCTCAAACCTACACATCTGATAGTGAAGTTCCACCTCAAAACCCTTCAGGTTAATAGCAAAATGCTTATGCTCCCAGGCACTTTCATTCCCCTGATGAGCATAACCACCCACACGGATAGCCCAGTCGATAGCCTTTTTACAATCATCCTGCTGCTTGAAATAGAGGTCAATATCACCACAGACCCTGTGCAGAGGGTTCGGATAGTTTTGCGCAAAGGCCTGCCCTTTCATCAGCACAGGATGCAAGCCAAAGCTTCTCATTTTTCCGAAAAGCGAAATAACCATTCGGTTCATCTTTATGTTTCGCTGTTCCAGTTTCATAACCAAACCTATCCAGTTCAACAGAACATCCCCAGGAACCCCAATCTTACCTTTACAACTCGCCAGGACATCAGCCGTTAACCCAACAACACACTGTTCCTTAGCAAGTCGAAATAAGGCATTCCAAGAGTAATTCCGCAATCGCTCAGCCACGACCTCATCTTCCCCATCAAGCTTCTGGAGGGAAGAATCAGAACGAGACCAAAGAGATAACTTCAGTAAATCAAACAGTTCTTTTTCTACATCTTTTAATTGCATATCTGTATAGGTTTATGAAATTTATCAAACTTCATATTTTTCATAGATTCTAAAATAAATATGATACTGATTCTTGTACTATTTCCAGTTAAAACATTTTTTCTTAAACAAACTATAATTTGTGCTATTTCCAAATAAGCTACCAATTTCATTATCTTTGTTTTGATTGGCAAGTTCTATATCATAATAAGACCCTGTAGTATTATTTAGCCACAAATCTTCAAAATCCTTAATCGCTTGTATATTTTCACTCTTATGCTTAGAGAAATAATCTAATAGAATGTCGAACACTAAAGAATGATAATCATTATATTCTAATTCATCTATTTCATTTAGGATTGGAGTTGTAATGCAAGATTGCTTAACTATATCATACAATTCGGACTGATTATCTATAACATCAGAAGCATCTACATCATTTTTTTTTATGTAATTGGATAAGTTATCTCTTATCATTTTTTCTAATTGAGATTTAGACAACAGCGTTCTATGCTTCTTACAGAGTACATACATTTCATGCAAAAATGCAGATATCGAAAGAGGTGAAAGTCTCACAATTGCGGGAGAGTTTATAATAGAAATAATCTTTTCTGCAAGTTGTCTTCTTATGCTAATTCTGTAATCTTCCTGCATTAATTTCGAAGAAATAAGCTGTATATAAAAATCCTCCTTACAATTTTCAATTATCAAAAATAACAGATAAATAAAACGTAATGCTACGTTAAGATTAAATACATAGGTATTAGTCATCAATATTCTATTTCCCAAAGATTGGAGCAACTTATTGCCCTTCCATTTTATGAATTCTTCATAGATTGTATCCAGATATTCGTCTCGATATAAAACATCTAAGAATGCACTTTCCGATATATGCCTTGCAGACATGCCATAAGAAAAATACTTATCAAAATTTTCTAAATATGAAATAGAATTAACACTACGAAGAGCTCCACCTTTTACGGGAAACAATTGTTCCAAGATTTCTTGATCTATTATAGGAATATTTACATAACTTTCTTTTACCTTCAAGCTATAATATTGAAGTCCATATTTATCAATCCCTTTTTTATGTATTTCCAGATAAACAGTTGGTGTATCTTTTAAGTTAGAATAAACATCTATATCGATAAATTTTAATAATTCCACCCAAAGAAGTTCTGATAACAACACATTAATTCTCTGGTTATATACATAATTTTCAGCAAACTCCATAGCCACAACAATTTGTCCTGCAAATCGTTTCGCTTGTCTAAAACTACCTAAACATTTATCTAATAATGTTTTTTGAGAAAAATTTAGAGAACTAAAAGCGTTCAATATTCTATTGTTCTTTGTCAATAGTTTTACATCCATCTCTAAAATACGAGTACATGGGTTATCTGCATAAACTTGTGGTAAATGAAAATCTACCATAAAAATTTTTTCCAAGTACTTAGCATTTATACCCCTACTCCCCAACTGTTCTATTACATATTTTCTATCACAAGCCACAACAAACTTCAGGTATGGAAAATTGGCAGTATTCCTAATTAGCTTCAATACTTCCATTATTTCATCAGAATCCAATCTATCAAGATCATCTATCAATACATATAAAGGCTTTTTGATTTTCTGCAGGCTCAATATTATGTATTCTTTAACCTCAGAGACTGTATCATTCTTTGGATTGATAAAACACACAAACTCTTTAAATGTTTTTGGCGTATCAAATGAAGATAGCAAGTTAGAATACCTGTTAAAAAAACGAGCTAAAGAAAAGTCATATTGCTTCAATTGTAGACGAATTACCTCCAGAAAATCCTTTCGTATTTGAGCTAAAGAATTACATCTCCAAGGATTAAACTCAATTACAACTTGCTTTTTATCTTGCAAAAGACGATGCATATCTTCAAGGAAAACAGTTTTTCCAGATCCCCATGAGCCATAAATAACTATAGCAAATGATTCCTTATCATTATGAGTATTTATAAGTCTGTCCACTATCATATATGCAAAACTCTTGCGAATACCTGTCAAGTTGACAACTCTATTACTTTGCAAAAACCCACATTGCGAAATACACGTAATTTTCTCTACATGATTTTGTTCAAATATATAAAGGAACTGGGCAACACAAGAGAGCCAACATATGAAAAACAGAAAAACGAGTATTAAGGCAAATGGTATATTATATAATCCGCTATTAACCTGTTCCCATCTTGGAAAAGAAAAACACACCATCCAAAATAGAATCAAAGGTAGATTTATTAATTCAAAAGATATATATGCAAGCCTATGTATTTTTCTAATAATGATAGCAGTACATATTACTAATGAAATTGAAATAATTCTCTCAATCCATAAATGAGCCCATAACAAAGAAAATACCCTTGCTATAGTTTCAGGAATCAAGCAATGCACATAATTCTCGATATCAATATGTATTATACTATATACATAAATACACAATATGAAACCTAACACTTGCAATATTTGCTTAATATGTTTCATTGATAAATACTTTTAATAAAGGAAACTACAATCATTTTATGATTCCACTATAGTAGTTACACTCTAACACTTCTATCACCTATTACCATAATATTAGCTTTTATTTCAGCCAAAACATTTGCTAATTCATAACGATAACGTGCTCTTGAAGTTAAAAGAAATGTTATTTGCTTTTGTAGTTCAAACTTCATTATTTCTTCTATTTGTCCAAACTCACAATGCAAATCTATAGCAGTTATAATACATTGCCGAACAGCAACATTAAGGCATCCTTTTGTTGCTGCCAACATGTGCTTTGAGACAGAAAGATGCCAGTCATCTTCAAATTCTTCGTATGTAGTAGGCAATTTATCAAAGCCTAACAACACACAATCTATTCCTCTTTTTTCAAGAGCTTTTCCTAATTCTATAGATTTACAAGCAAAGCAAAATACTTTTTTTCTTTGTAACAAGTGATAATTGTTTAAACTGATTAAATTTTCATCGTTATAAAACTTATTCGGATTTTGTTCTATAGCCTCAGGACTCACAACAGCATTCCAATCTGCTCCTTTACTACCAAACAAAGCATCGCTTCTGCCATGCCCCAAGAATACAATAAGATCTTCTACTGGTCTTTCCTGAATTTCTTTAAGTGCCTGGATTTTATATGTATCACCTGGTTTTATTAGCAACGATTCTGAAAAAATAGTATTTTTTTCAACATACTTGACCAGTTTTTTTAATCGCTTAATCGTAGGGTCAATAGGATGAATTAAAAACAGCATTGTATTATAAATAATTATTGTTTAATGCTCATGTTGTTACAAAGATAGATTAATGTCTGCTCAAACAAATCTCTCATAACGTCATTTCTAACAGTGTCATTGTTATAGATTTCATTTAAACAATCTTTAAGTTTCTTCCCCTCCAAATGATGGTTAAATCCATATTTTAAAACCATGTCAGGATATTTTTCCACGGCTTCTTCTAAAAGGTTTTCTAAAGAAGTATGGTCCAATAAATGATTCAATAAAGTATCTACTAAATCTTCCCTATCTACAAAACCAATATATTGAGCATTTACCAAATGTCTGATATATTTTAATAGTTGTTTATCAATTTGAAACTTCTTACCATTTACGTTACACGATTTTTGTACATGTTCTTCTATAATGGATTCCAACAAACTAGAATAAATCAAAAAGCGCTGTCCTTTAGCAAAACATTGCGTACCTATTTGACGAAGCAAATCTGGACCATCTACATTATCCACAGAAAGCTGATAATCGCAGGCTATAATATCAAAATACTTTCTCTCATAGTGACTGTTATAATATTTTATAACTTTGCTAATATCCAACTTGCCATCATCAGTAATTAGCTCTGGTAACCTTTGGCTACCAACATTAAACTGATCAAAATCCAAATTGATATTTTTTACTTTGGCTTTACGTTTAAGCGCTTTCAAAATATCACTTACATCAGCATCATCTATCAGTAAAATACGTTTATGTATCATTTTATTTATACCTAAAAAGTTATTAAAAAAGAGGCACCTTTAAGTTTCACATTATTTCCAATAAATCTAATGGTACTTCCCATTTCTTTCAATATATTACGAATCGTATATAATCCCAATCCAGAACCATCTGTAGTAGTAACGCCTATTTCAAAAATCTTTTCAGGATTATCCAAAAAGCGTTGAGCGAGTCCTTCACCATTATCAGATACAGTTACATCTAATTTTTTATTCGCATTTATCTGCGCAGTAATCGCAACAACAGAGGCAGATGCTTTAATTGAATTTGATATCAAATTATCTAATATGACAGAGATATCAAGAGTACTAATTTTACGTGAATAATTAATATTTCCGTTATTTATCACAAAATCAATATTATTTCTACCCGTTATATCTTTATATATAGCAAGATACTGTTTTATATATCCCATCACATTTATCAGACGATTTTCTTTATCTGCTCTAAAATTAGCTCTTGTTATAAGCTTACTTATCTTCAAAGATTTTTCATTTTGATAACGCATAGAACTCAAAGACTGCAAGATATCACTCTTATTTATATCTTCATGCCTTACGTCTTCAATAAGATTATCCAACTTAGCCTGTAGAGTCAATGCTATTAATTTTATATTATGTACCATTCCCTTAGCATCTTCACTCATACTTCTGTCAGAAGATAACAAGTATGTATTTTTTTCTTTTTCAATTTCCAATTCTTCTTGTATCTTCCGAGCTTTTTCTTCGGCTTCATCACGAGCTTTTTGTACAGTTTCAAGTTCTTGCTGTTTTGCAACTAATTCTAGTCGTTTTTGCTCAACTAAATTCTTAACAGCATTAATTTGAGTTAACTGTTCAGATGAAGGAGAAAAAGCATTTACAACCTTTATCAATTGGTTCAACTCTTTAGAGTCATCTTGCAACTTGTCCTGAAAAATCCGTATATTACTCACATATATCGATTGAGTTATATCAGCTAAATGTGATAATATGTCATTCAAGTTTTTTTTGGTATTTTGAACTTGCTGATCCAATATATCTTGTACGAGTTGTTCATTTATATGCAAATTTTCAATAGAAGAATCTGGTATATCAATAATTTTTCGAATGACAGACAAAATCTGTTTATTACGAGTAAAATCATCAAGTTTAAAACTCTCCTTTCCATCGGCATTCTCAGAAGGTACATTTCCCGTCTTATCCCAATTGATACCTTCGACAACAAAACGTTCTAGCCTTCTAAATGTCTTATAGAAAAAGCCATAAGGAGAACCTTCTCGTGATAATTCGTCAAAAGCATCATTATGAACAACGCCTGCACGGTTTGTGATAATATTGAACTCATTATCATCATCATTGATTTCTATTCGACCAATTACCTCACGTGTACTTAGATATCTTCTAAATCCTGAGCTTTTTCTTTTCTCAATACCAAGCCAATCATCCCCCTGATCCCCATAAGGCGGAATTCTAAAGCCATTGACGAAGAGAAAAATGGAACCAAAATCTATCGACCTAAAGCCAGTTTGCTGAGCAAAGTATCTTTTAGTATAAGTATTGAGATAGAAGACCGTTATTTTTACATTACGAAGATGAGTATATGTATTATTTTCCTCTAACGAAAATACTTCCCTCCCTCTATCATATATTTTAGTAACTATGTTTTTACCCCATTCATCTATATAACTAATGATGCTTGATGTTCTAAAATTAAGTTTATCAAAAACTTGATTTTCGACAATACCATTTATTTTATCCTTTTGAAATTGTTGTGCCTTATCATATTCTATATACTCATTTGCATGTATTTTAATTATAAAAGGATTATTTTGAAATATCTGATTAGGATTGATAAATTTTTCTAAATCTCGTTTAAGTTTCAAGATTTTAGTAGCACTCCATTTATCACGAAGCCCAATAATTTGGAGAATAGTACCTTGATCAAAATCCCTCCAACCAGTAATATCCAATACATCATGTACCGAAACTTCCTCTAATTTCAGAGTTATATCCTGTATTTGCTTATTTATATTACCAACATCCTCGAATACAGACCAATCAATAAACAATTTAAAACAAGGAGAAGTTTTAGTTTTGGTATATATAATTAATTTCTTTCCTAGACGATCGCACGAAAAACGCCCAACTCCCTTATTACCAGCTTGACGACGCCCATTCATCCATACTTGCTCTTTCTTTTCGGAATATGCGATATTCAACCATTTGCCAACAAGACCATCTTGATTCATACCGATGCCTTTATCGCATACCAATATTTGGGCATCGTTATCATCATCAAATAATTCTGGTCCATTAACATGACAAAAATGCAAATCTAAAATCGGAGATCCAGCATCATATGCATTCTTCACCAACTCTAGAACAGCAATATTATCGTCTGTTATCAAATCTTTGCCAATAATATTTTTAAGCAATATATTGGTTTTAAAATGAACTTCTTGCATAAATTAAATATAATAATGAATATCTATCAGCACAAACCTATAAACCAGCATATAGTCTCCATAATTAACATAATTACTTATGCCTCTTATGTTTCAGAAACCTTCATCATCTGATTTATCCCTTTATTTTTCTTTCTCTTATCTTCACCGCAGGATTCCCTTGGTAGATACCATTCTCCTCCATATCCTTCGTAGCCACGCTGCCTACAGTCAATATAGCATTGCGATGAACTGTGACACCGGGGCACACAGTAGTCTTTGCCCCTATCCATGCCCCATCTTCTACAGAGACAGGAGCATTACGATAAGGCATGGATGATATGGTATAGTCATGATTACCAGTAAGGAGCAAAGCACCTTGCGAGATACATACATTGCTGCCAATAACAACCTTATCCAAATTGTCTATCCAGCAGCCCTCTCCTAACCAGCAATCATCACCAACTACCAAATTCCAAGGCGACTTGATTCTCACCTCGTTTTTAATCACCAGCCCTTTACCAATCTTTGCTCCGAACAAACGAAGCATAGCAATCTTGATACCCATAAATGGATTCCATGAAGCCCTAACTATCAGAGCATTCACGAAATACCATAGGGTCGTCTTTATAAATCCAGCACCTTTATCAAAGCCAGAGCCATCAAAAGCTGCAAGTTTTACTTGTATTGTTTCCATATTAAAAATCAATAATGATGTTTAACAATGAACCTAAAATTCAGACTAATCTTTTTCCAGAAAAAGTTTCTTGACTCCATTGGCATCAAAGAAACTTGCATATGTTCCATGGTAAACCTACACCAAGTTATCAAGAGTAGAAAAGACCCATTCTCGCTTACCTATATTAAGAAATTTAAATCGTAATATTCAGTTCTCGCAAAACCGTATTCAAGTCACAATATCTCACTCTCAATGCATCACAGGCATCTGGAATTTTTACTCTTCGTCTGCAATAAGGATCAGCGGTTTCATTTGTCACAAGCGTATATCCCTTTGCCGCAGCTGTAGCCACAAGATAAGCATCTGCTACTGATGCAAATTCAGAAATAGCATCCAGTCTGTAAACAGTATTAGATTGCGCCCAATTCATAACTTCAGCATACTTGCCCATTACATCAAGCTCATTCTCTATATAAAATCCAGTTGGAACATTGCCCCTCATCCAGTCGGTCAATTCATCACCACCTCTATCTATCTCTTCTTTCACCTGAATGTTAGAGAACACATTGCCAGAATTTATCATTCCAGCAATCTTAGTCCAAAAAGTAGGCCACAAGTCCATAGGCATCTCATGCTTTGAACGAATGAATATGTTTGTGTCAAAAATATATGCCATAGACCTTAGATATTATTGGTCATGAAATGCTGGTAGGTATTACCAGTAAGACCAGTTAGACGATAAGCCTCCGTATATTCCAACTGACGGCTGTTTACGGCATTGCGCACATGAATAGCAAAGAGTTTTCCTACTCTTTTTACACTGGTAAGATAGAAATCTCCGCCACCACTTTTTTTCTTCTCAGCTATAGGCCGATGACTATATTCCATCCAGAAATTCCGATAAGCCAAATCGTTCAATAGACCTAAATCATGAGCTCGACGAGCCACAACAATCTCACTCACCTTAAACAGACGAGTTTGTTTCTTGATATCATGATTCCAAGTTTCACGCAACACATGGGCAGGAACAAGAAATTCAGCAGCCATAGCATCACAATATCTCTCATAGGTATCATGAGCACCCAAGTCCTCACCAGCATGACCAGCACTTACACCTAACATGATATGCGCCACCTCATGAATCAAGGTAAACAATTGAGCAGACTTACTGTCAGCACTATTCACAAAAATATACGGTGCAACACGATTGACCAATGCAAAGCCACGACATTCACTAACCTTCAATGTACGTTTCGTATTATTCCCAACGACACCATTGTAGGCAACGAATACACCAACCTGCTCCAATCGTTCTGTCAAAAGACCTACAGCAACATCTGTCCTGGCAAGGCTGAACGCCCATCGAGGTTCCAAATCCAACACATTTCGAAGATGATTAACAGCATCACCTATTGGAGTTTGCAACGTAATACTATTCACCAGCTGACATATCTCAATGTCATTCTCCACAAGATAATCCTCCAACCAATCCTGTCGAGTGCGAATCGTAGTGACCGTATCGTAAACATTGAGATCAAAGCGATTCATTTCTCCAGCATCACCGCGGAACATCGGGAAAGGAATCGTTTCATTTGGAATATTCTGCAAAAACAGATAACCAAAAGGAACATAGAATCTTTTGGCAAATTGTTGCAGTTGGTTTACGGTAGGCAGTTTCTCTCCAGAGAGCCAAGACTCCAATTTAGGGAAGACTTCCACAGCCCTCTCTTCATCGAATCCAGCTCTTTCAAATGCCCAAACAAGCATTTCTGGTCGTATATTATTTAATCTTGTTACTGCCATATTACCATTTTAATAATGCAAAAATACGATTTTTTTATAAAGGGCGTCATTTTATTACAATATTTAACCTATCGCCCGGATATTTTGTCCCTCATATTGTCAATACAGAAATCTATACACCCCCATCATTTCTTCTGCCATTACCTTGGCAGAGTATTTGGTTTCGATGAGCTTGCGACCGTTCTTTCCCATGGTCTCCAATTCCTCATCAGATAAAGAGAGGAATCTTCTCAATGTCTCTACCAATGGCTGAGTACCTATTTCTATCCACACACCGGCATGGGATGAGTTGAGATCATTCCATGGAGTACCCACAGTGGTGATAACAGGAGTACCAGAAGCAAGACTCTCAGCAATGGCAAGGCCGAAATTCTCAGAATGAGTAGGCAATACAAAGAAATCGGAAGTCTGGAACAGACGCCACTTCTCATCACCATACACACCACCGATAAGCTGCACGATGTCCTGCAGACCACGATCAGAAATCATCTGTTTCATCTCCGCAACATAGGCAGCATCACCCTCACCTGCCACTATGATCTTATAACCCTGCAGTTCAAAGCGAAGTTCAGCAGCAGCCTCAATGAGGAAGTTGATACCCTTCTTAACATGCACACGAGAAAGGGACAATATCTGGCGAGTCTTCTTCCAAGACTTCTTCATTTCAATGCCGTCAGCATCAATACCGAGTTTAACCACCTTGATATTGGAGTTATAACCCAACTTCAAGAGGTTATCGCGTTCACTCTCAGCCGTAGCTTGGATGCAGTCGGCCTTTTGTATTGCTGCTCTTTGATAGAGCCATAATGCAGGAACCTTCCGAGTCCAGTAATGACGCTTGATAATCCAAGGCTCCAGCATACCATGCGGAGTCAGCACCACCTTATATCCCTGTTTCTGCGCCAAACGTTGAATCATAGCACAATCAGGAGTCCAGCAACAGTTGATATGCACGACATCAGGTTTTATGCTATTCAACAGTCCAACAACCGTTTTCTTCCAAACACCAGAGAATGGACGAAAACGAGGAATATCATACACCTTACAGTTCTCCATTGGCAATGGATTCTCCGAAGCATGAGTCAGGATATGCACTTCAGCCAACTCGCCCAATGGCTTTGCCAGCACCTGCATATAAGTAGAAGTACCACCCCATGTTCGGTCGATACTCGGTATGTAATGAATGATTTTCATCAGTCTCTTCTAAAAATATCTCGTGTATATACCTTATCCTTTACATCATCCAGACAAACATCGTAGCGATTTGCGATGATGGCATGACTCTGTGTCTTAAAGGCTTCAAGATTGTTCTCTACTCTACTACCGAAGAAGGTGCTGCCCTCTTCCAATGTTGGCTCATAAATAATGACCTCTGCACCCTTTGCCTTGATACGTTTCATGATACCTTGTATGGCAGACTGGCGGAAGTTATCGCTGTTTGATTTCATAGTCAAGCGATAGACACCAATCACGCAGTTGTGCTCTTTGCTGGCATCATAGCTGTTATCATCAGCATAACTATAGTAACCAGCCTTCTGAAGAACGGCATCTGCAATATAGTCCTTGCGAGTGCGATTGCTTTCAACAATTGCCTCAATCAGGTTCTCTGGAACATCAGCATAGTTTGCCAAGAGCTGCTTGGTATCCTTTGGCAAGCAATAACCACCATAACCGAAGCTTGGGTTGTTATAGTGTGTGCCGATACGTGGATCAAGACCTACCCCTTCTATGATTGCCTTGGTATCAAGCCCTTTGACCTCAGCGTATGTATCAAGCTCATTGAAGTAGCTTACACGCAAAGCCAGATAGGTATTGGCGAAGAGCTTCACAGCTTCAGCTTCCTTCATGCCCATAAAGAGTGTATCAATATTCTCCTTGATGGCACCTTCCTGCAAGAGTGCAGCGAAAGTCTTAGCAGCTTCTTTCAACTTCTCTACATCAGTCACAGCATTGATGGCCTCATTCTCTTCTGCGAACTCAGGACGATCGATTATTTTTGGATAACCTACGATAATACGGCTTGGGTAGAGATTATCATAGAGTGCCTTGCTCTCACGAAGGAACTCTGGTGAGAAAAGGAGATTGAATTTCTTGACTCCTTTCTTGGCATACTTTAGGTAAAGACTGCGGGTATAACCAACAGGGATAGTACTCTTGATAACCATCACTGCATCTGAATTCACCGATAATACCAGGTCGATCACTTCTTCCACATGGGTTGTATCGAAGTAGTTCTTTACTGGGTCATAATTGGTTGGTGCTGCAATCACCACGAAGTCAGCATCCTTATAGGCAGTCTTGCCATCAAGAGTTGCAGTCAAGTTCAATGGCTTCTCTGCCAAATACTTCTCAATATAATCGTCCTGGATAGGAGAAATCTTATTGTTGAGTTTCTCCACCTTCTCTGGGATTACATCTACTGCTGTTACATGATGGTGCTGTGACAACAGGGTTGCTATACTCAGACCTACGTAGCCAGTACCAGCAACTGCTATTTTTATATCTTTGAAATCTTTCATATCGTTTTTTATTTATTGTTAGATACTTTATCTATGATAATCATTGCATGATCAACCATCTGTTCGATAGTCAGATGCTTTGAAACATAATCTCTTGCATTATCTCCCATTCGTTTTATATCTTCAGCATAAAGCGAATTGATCTTACTAATGCAGTCATCAATATCTTTGAATATCAATCCATTTTCTCCTGATTGAATATACGAGTATTCCACACATTGCAGAGTCTCATGAGAGCGTTCAAAAGTAAAGATCGGTTTGCCATACGCCATAGCTTCAACGATGGACAGCCCAACCCAACCAGGCTGAAAATATGCATCTGATAAAGCAAAGAGTTCTCTTTTAACAGCCGTATCATATACAGCTCCAAAATCATACACATTGCCATAAGAAGAAAAGTCAGGCTTGCACTTTCCTGAACCAATAATCACAAAACCATACTTTTCATTATCCAATCGCTTGATCGTTTCCAAAAACAAATCTACTCGGCGGTCAGCAGTAAATCTGGCACAAAAGATAAAGATAACATCTTGCTTGACTCCATATTTAGCCTTTAATTCATCCTTTGTTAAATCAGGCTGATACTTAGTCATTTCATCAACGCCTGACAAAGTATTACAGAGAGCCACCATAGGTTTGTCTGGAAAATACTTTTGCCATTGGTCCTTTTCTTTATCCATGTAGAACCAGATACCATCCGCTAAGGCAATCATCCATTTCAGTTTCCAATCAGGCTTTTTCTCTTCTTGCAAATAGCGACGAACAGAAATACCCTGACCCCATAGAATGATCTTCTTGTGATGCAACCATTTAGTTAACAAGAGTATCCAGGTACCAAGATGAGCAAAATGTAGCATCAGTACCAGAACTTTATTCTCTTTGCCCAACAGAGAGAATGGATTGTAGAACAGCAGTTTCCCCTTGATAAGTTTGCTTGGTAAATGTTTACATACAATATGACTCATCTGAAAAGAAGCAGACTTCACCTCTTTCGCCTTTTCATAAGTATATATTTCCTGATCCAGAGATATATCATTGACGGCACCCTGTTTCAGTCGCTTACCCAACAAGTCAAAGAATTCCTCACGATAATGAGGAATAAACGGTTGTAAGTGAATCAGTTTCTTCATCTATTTATCATTTTTTTCAAAGAATTAGCCAGATTTCTCTGACCTTTCTCATTCAGGTGGATGACATCGCGATACATATCTACAGTGACACCCTCATTCAATCCATCAATCAATTTTATATGATGAGTTTTAGCCCATTCCATAATCATCAATCCACCTTCCTTATATTTCCGGCTCATGACCTCACCCACCTCAGGATGAAGATAAATAAAGAAAGGGATATGCTTTTCCTCAGAGATCTGAAGGAGCTGGTCAAAACCAGGATCAAAATTCAAAGCCTTATTCGCAACACCCTCATCATTCTTCACTTTCTCTACCACTTGAGCATCAGGATCTAAGAGTTGCTTACCTCTAAAATAAACCTTGATACGAGGCATCAGATATCTATCTATCACTTCCCATATTGCCAACTTGTATTGTTTATCAGGATAATTAGGATAGATACCGACCACAGGAATATGACTCATCACATCAAAGGCATCGTGGCTACTACACACAAGTACCATTGCCTTGGCACCAAAAGTACCTTTCTCTTTCAGATAAGCAGCACAATTGTCTGGTCCCCAACTACCCGACGAAATATTCAGCATCTGCATCCCTGTCTCTTTTGAGAACAAGGTTGTGGCAATACTATCCTGATCAAGCATGGTTCCACCAAAGATAACCGAATCGCCTAACCCAAGGACAATCGTTTTCGTAGAATCCGGCTCTTCACTTCTCTGAGAATAATAATTGTAATCAATATGAGAGAAAAAGCGATAGCGATGCTGATTCGGCTGCGCTATGTACTCATAAGCAGGCGAAGACTGATATAATACCGCATCACAGAAGCCAAAGACATAACGGAGAATGATTTCAACAATTGAGAAAGAAATCAGAAATATGCTAAGACATTTAAACTTAAAAGAAACAGTATGATTTAAAATTTTCATCTTATTTCTAATATCTTAATAGAATATTATACCTTATGTAATTGCATAAGCATCGGATACTTACGATACATCATTTTATGTTCTATCATGATACCAATGATAAACCAAATAATCAGACAAAGATACCATCCAGCCTGGAACATATAACCTTCCAGAATTGAGTGAATAGACATAAAGACGAATGCTACATAGAATAAAATTGTATTGTAATCCCTACCTATCTGACGTGGCATTACTATTGCAGCAATCCAAATGGCTATAATAAATATAATACCGATAATACCAGCTTGAGCTAATACAGAAATAAAGCTACCACCTGATTCATTACGTCCAACCTGCTTATTTGCTCCAACACCATGAGCAGCAAAGCCGATACCCCAAATAGGAGAAGACTCAAATTCCTCCATACGCTGTCCCCACAATTCATCACGCGATGTATTTTCTGTCGTTATTTCAAGACCATTCTTTTTGTTCATCATAGCCTGAGAATTTTTCATCAAGAATGGTGCAAAGATAACAGCTGCGACTCCAACAATTGCTAAATTTCTAATTACAGCGATTTTTTTAGACTGCATCCATATTATCAGTACAGAACATGCTAATGAAAGAAAAAATGCTGAACGAGAAGCACCAATCATTGTAACATATAGACTCGCTAAAACCATTGCAAAATAAAAATATCTCAAAGATTTTTTCTTCAAATTATCTCTAAAAGCCATGCTTACAAAAAACAATGTAGAGAAGGCTGCAGCACAACTCGTCCACATAGGATGACTACAAAATCCAGCAAATTCAGGAACACGATTAAGACCATATTCATCAACATATACCAAATTGATTCCTGCAAACTTTGCATATAGATTAGCTAATGTTGCTATTCCAAATCCAGAAAATATACAATACATGAGCTTGATTTTGTATAGATGCCATTTAATGGATAGTCTTGGTGCAGCCATGTATAGTACAAGAGAAAATAGGACTAAACGTAAGTCTAAAACCATATTGATTGTTGTAGATAGCCACAAAAAAGCTATAAAAACATAAAACAGAGTCGTCTTACTACATGATTGCATTTTGAATTTACTCATTTTATATAATATCAGAGCAAAAGCGATATAGTATGCAAACTGAGGAAACCAAGCTGGAAATAAGTTGGTAAAAACAAAAAATGTAATAAGATACTCAAACTTATGCTGTTTGATGAAAAATTTTATTTGCTTAAACATAGTTTATTTGTTGATTGTTTTCTTCATTCTTTCTACAGCTTGACCGAAAGCAAACATACGACAAGCCTCATTCATTATCATTTCTCTTGTTATCTTCTCTTCTTTGATATCCTGTATCAATGATTGAAGATTCTTAAGAAATTCTTCAGCAGTACTAAATTCCCACATCATGCCACATTTTTCAAAAATCCTGTAACCCCTGGCTGATACAGTATGAGCTAACACTGGCAATCCATTACGGAAACCATCCATGACTCGGAGTTTCATTCCTCCTCCCAATCTTGCAGGACACAAGAAGATATCACAATCTTGCACGATAGAATCCATGTCCTTAGGATTAGGTATGACAATTACTCTTGGAGACATTGGCTTTATACGGTCTAATAAAGAAGCTGGAGGATTTTTACCAGCCAATACTATATGAATATCCTTGGGTACAAGAGGAAGAAGTTCATCCAGAAAATAGTTGATACCATCCATATTCTGCACATTACCCATTGTACCACTAATCACCATCTTCAGGTGTTCTTTTCTGAATGGTTTTATTTCAGATAGAGAATGATCATTCTTAGGATAAAAGCACCCGCCAACTACCGCTTCAGTATTCGACGCACCATACATCTCTGCAAATTGCTCCTTGTCTTCTTCCGTCAAGAAGATATTGTAGTCACAATTCAAATATGATTTTCGCTCATTTTTCTTCACCTGATGCAAGAATAACAAACGTTTTAGTAAACCATTATTATCCTTAAAATAATCATACTCGCAATTATGATTGAGCACTATCGTCTTTACACCACTATTTTTACAAGAACGAACCAAAGAACCCGCAATACTATTGTGATCAAATACACAATAATCATAATGATTGCTTTTGAGTAAAGCCTTTACTGTCTCTTGGTGGCGATGCATAACCCCGGTAAAAGCAGTCATCACCTTACCGATAAAACCACGAGGAGCTACAGGATAGAAATGAGCCATTGGATATTCTTTCTTGCGTTCGGGAGTTAAATATTCCTTGCAGATACAAACATCCATTTCCGCCCCTTGAAACACCTCTGAGAACAACTGCAGATAGTTACGGCATGCGTAACATCCACCTCCTATTCCCCAGGGATTATGTTTCAATACATATAATATTCTCATGAGATATAAATCTAAAGATTCAATATAAATTTCGCCAATCTTTGCTGCGCTTTCATTTTATAATAGCCTAATGTTTTCTTTTTTACATCAGTGATTGAATTTGCAGTAAAACCTTTAGCATTAGGATTCCAGCTCTGGGCCACACGATGAATGCACACAACATCCTTCATGCTGGTATATCCTGGCTGGTCAAAATACTGATAAGGATAAACATGAACTCCATTCTTCAACAACTGCATATTATTATTGCTATTACTATTGTCGAAGCCATAGTTCTGAGCAAGACTCATTTGGAGATCAGGAATAATCGTCATGTCATAGCGAAGACGCTGCTCCAATTGCTCATTATGAGAACGGATGAAATGACGATTCTCATAGAACTCCAGACATTCCCCTATAAAAGGATGCTCCTTCTCTGCGCCAAAGCAATGAGAAGTCAGCATGGTATAATCCTTTCCAGTCTTAGGATGATGATGTACGTAATATTCCCTACCGATAAACATACCATCGTTCAAAAATGAATCAAACGACTTAAACATCTCTATATCTGTGTCAAGCCAGATGCCACCATAATGATAGACTGCATACAGGCGCACAAAATCAGCAGCAAAAGCCCACTTCTTCACACTCACAGCCTCGTTGGCAAACACGTTATTACATTCAGCCAATTTCTTGGCATCCCATAATATAAACTCATAATCAGGCAACACCTTCTTCCACGTATCCATACAAGCTTTTAATTCTGCTGGATAAGGGTCGCCACTAAACCATGAGTAATGAATAATCTTTGGAATCATATTCTTCTAAAAAACAATTTAAATTCTACCTCCACAAAGTACAGCTAATACTTGAGGTAAGGCTTTTTTCAATAAATAATAAAGTGCATAGCAAACAACAAATGTCACAAAGGGTAATATGACAATTACGAAATAATGAGGCAATGACAATCTATTTATCATCCCCCCACACCAAGCTAAGACACAAGTATTATGAAGCGCATAAATGAAGAACACGGATGAAGCCATGACACTCATTTTCTTCAACATCTTTTCTGGCATCAAGTTCATCAGATAATAACTGGCAAACACACCAGAAAGAATATATGACATTTGACATATATGAGCATATGACTGATCATGAAATAATAAATAGAGTACCAAACTTAAAGCTGCCATTGGCACAACTGCCCATCTCCATTTCAATGCGAAATCACATGGACTTCCGGTTATAGCAACATTGATTGAGAAATGCCCCCCCAAGATAAAAAACACGATAGCAGACATACTCAATCCAACAACACCCGTATTAACTCCAGCCAAGTATAGTATAGCAAGAATGCTTACTCCCCAGCTTTTTAGCCTTTTTATATAAAGGTAAGCTATTGGACTTAAAATACACATTACCATCAGGTCTCTCACATACCATAAAGGAGAATCGTATGGCATGGTTCCTCCAGTTATATCCCACCAGACATGCCAGATACCATTATTCCATAAATCAGCGAGATAAGTTTGCAATGCCTCGGTACTCTTTCCTTTAAAAATAATGGAAAACAAATTTCCTGCTACAATATTCATCATAGGAAGTATATTCCAAATCAAATATGGTAACAGTAAAGTTCTGCTTCGTTTTATAAGTTTTCTGAAATATTCCTCTTTACAGAATTGATGACCATAAAAGAAATAATATCCAGAGATCAAGAAAAAAACAGGAACAGCCACATTAGATATTGCCGCCAGCATCAATCCTAAATATCCGTCACTAGTCAAATTCAAATTCTCGTGAACGAAAATCACAAGAATAATCATTGGAACTTTGAGAGCATTAGAATAAGAGGACATTTTTTCTTTATTTATTGGACGACTCGTCATAATATATTATTCAACTAATGGTTTATATTGGGCAGGATTTCCGTAAACTAAGGTGTTATCAGGAACATCCTTTCTAACAAAACTATTTGCCGTTATCTTGACATTGTTGCCAATTTTAACATTACCAGCAACTACTGCACCTGCATATATACTAACATTATCACCTATCGTCGGGTTACCATCACGTCCCCATCCCACAGTAACATTTTGATAGAATTCAAAATTTCTTCCAATACTTTTCGCACTGAGTACAGAAGAAAAACCATGAACAATTCTCAAACCACCATCAATCCGACAATGAATGTCACAATTTTCCATTTTCTTCAAGATCAGGTTTAATGGTATTGACCAATAGAATGGTAATCTATAATAAAATGCAGTACGATATTCTTTTCGAAATAACTGACTTACAAAGGATTTAATTCCATATGTCCCCCCACTGAAACGAATTAGATCCTCATCAATTTCCCTTATTTTCTTATGGTATAAGATATAACAAAGAATGTGAAAGCCAGAAACTAACCAATAAATCTTTTGCTTCATCCTTTTAAGATTTGATTAATTTTAGTTGCATCTCCGTAAACACATGGCGAATCATAAGGTCTGTCAGGGAATGCACCATATACCAGTTTGATATCCAAGTGATGATCGGCAATAAATTGTTCCACACGTTCTGCCAAGCTCATAGGCTCACCATTACAGCAATTGATAATACCGACAACCTTTGTCTGAATAACAGAAGAAGCCAAAAGATTTGCCAGCTTATCTACTTCGATGAAATCATACTTGTTCTTACCAGTAGTAAATGGGAATGTTTTCTTACCTTCCTCTGCAGCGGACAACAATTTACTGAAGATAGAATTATTATGTTTGTCATCACCTAAAATATAATAGCATCTGAGCCATTGAAGAATAACACCTTTCTGCTGGCAGTAGAGTGTCATACTGCGACGGAGTGCATCCTTAGCTATTCCATACATAGAGCTGGGATTACAGGGAGTATTCTCATCAATGGCTCCTTCCCAATAACCTACCTCATGCATGGTTCCCATAACTGCGACCTGTTTCAAACCGCCATCAATCATAGCCGTCAGAAAACGATAATGAGCTGACAAATCACCCATCTGTGTAGGCGAATTATGAACAAAGCCATTTCTCCAAGCCATGTGGAGGCAGACATCAGGACTGCCCAAGGCTTCAAAGATATTTCCTTCAGGCAAATCAAAAAGATTCAAATCCTTGCAGATAGCTCTTTTATCAACATCATCTGTTCTGATATCACAAGCGATAACCTCAATACCTTTATCTAATAATGAGCATACAACATGACGCCCAATATAACCATTTGCTCCAGTAACTAAAACTTTCATAGATTCAAAATTTATTATTTGTAAAGTCCTTTTTTCTTCATTTCTTCAATGGAAGCCTCATAATTATCTTCCTGCACCTCTTGCTGGTTTACCCATTTAACAAACTGCTCAATACCATCAGAGAAATTCCATTTCGGGTAAAAACCAAGTATCTGTTTAGCTAAGGTTATATCAGCAAAGTTATGTCTGATATCACCTAAACGATAATTTCCAGATACGGTAATAGGAACTTGAATACCATACTTATCACAAAGGGTATGAGCCACAGTCAGCACATCAGTAGCTACACCTGTACCAACATTAAACACATGACCGTTAGCAGCCGGTACTTCCATTCCGAGGATAGTAGCATCAGCTACATCATCAATGAAAACAAAATCACGTGTTTCCTTACCATCCTCAAAGATATTCAAGCCATTACCATTCTTGATACGAGTAGAAAAGATGCTCAAAATACCTGTATAAGGATTAGATAACGACTGACCAGGACCATACACATTCTGGTATCTGAAAGAAACTGATTCTACGCCGATACTCTTGCAGACAAGGTGTACCAATTGACCTTGTACTTGTTTGGTGATACCATATACAGAGGATGGAAGAATGTTACTGTCTTCGGTAGTACCAACAAGTTTTACAGATCCTCCACATTTAGGACACTTACATTCGAAATCACCCTTACTCATATCTTCATCCTTACGCTCCAGAGGATAAACTATGCCACAGGAAGGACAGACATATTTGCCTTCACCATAGATAGCTCTTGACTCTGCAACTACAACACGCTTTACATGATGCTTAGTATTGGCAAGGATATCAAGTAGCAAAGCGGTTCCACCAATGTTTGTGCCCACATATTTTTCTATTTCATACATAGACTGACCGGTTCCTGTCTCTGCTGCAAGATGAATGACATAATCCACTCCATCAAGAGCCTTCAGCCAATCTTCTCTTTTGCAGACATCACCCTTAATAAAATCAACCTTATCCTTAATGCTCAGATACAATGGCGATGTTTGGTCAGGATTTGATCCATGTATCTGTTCGGATAGAGAATCTAAAACTACAACAGAATAGCCTTTTGCGATTAACTTTAATGCTACATTTGAGCCGATAAATCCAGCTCCACCAGTTACTAATACTTTTTCCATTGTTGATTATTTCTTTTTTAATTGTTTTCTTACTATATTATTAATCCACTCAGCATTACCAAATGTTGAGACATATAACTTGCGAATAAGATATTTCACGAAATTCTTTGTGAGAAAATAAGGAGCATGAGGAATCTTGTGCCCCATATATCTTTCCAAATTATCTGTTATACAAAGCAGATAAGGACCATGCCAAGGATGTTTCTTATCTACAAAGAAAGAATGATGAACAGAAACATATGTCACATCCAAATTAGCAATTTGATTGGATACGATTTGATGTTCCACAAGGAAATTAGCCTTACACAAAACTGTAACCTGAGTATGTGGTTTGCAGAAACAAGATGCATGACAAATAGAACCATCCGTAGCTACAAGTTTTTTACAGTTCATCATCATCCAGAACTGCTGAGCAACGGAATGCTTTTCTGGAGCAATAACAGTATAACCTTCCTTGGCAAAGGCATTCTCTATTGCTTTTTCTCCTAAATCTTTCCAAAGGCTGCCAAACTTACCCTGTGTACGGGTCAAATAGATTTTTTCATATACAGGGAAGGTTCCATCTCTTTCCGCTTCCTCAATTACATTCTTACGAATATTCTCCAGCAAAGGAAGATATTCCTTCGTATAAAAGCGGTGCCATTTATCAGGAGTATGAAAATAACAATTCTCTGGAACATAGAGTTCTTCAAAGATAGTCGGTTCCGTTATCATACGTACCTTATCGAGATCAATGCCAGCATAGTGGAAGATGAGCTGAATATATTTTGGCACATTGGTGGTACAGGAAATAAACACCAATTCAGCACCTTCTTCCTGCAGTCGCTTACATTCATCAGTAAGTACAAACCATGCCTTATTAAAATGATCCGTAAAGCAATGTCCCCAAATATAGATCCATAAAGAACCTACAAAGATTGCTTTTTTACTATGTTGCAAGTTGGTTGTATCAAACTTATCTATAGAAGTTTTTTCCTTAAAATCAGAAGCTAATGTAATACCATCTGCAGTTACAACCTCACCACGCTGTCCTTCCTTAAACGGAAAGACATAAGCATTCTGATAACAGTTCGCCTTCAAAGGCGTATCTATCAAACAGTTCTGTTTGGTTTTTCTAATTGCTTCATCTCTGAAGTTATCATTGACGAAGTCATAATTATATGTTGCCATATTTATTTAATTTTATTTTTCACCTAAGAAAATGAGTCTGGTATATTTGTTTTTGCGTAAAACGAGTATAATAGCTATACTAATAGCCATAAAAATCAAAGTAGCAAACAAACAAATACCATATTCATAAAATATCTGCCCCCCTACATTTGGCATATTGAAGATATTTAGAGATTCTATCCTTGAAGCAAATCGGTTGGATAATAAAGCCATTTCACGATGAAAAACATAAATACCCAACGTCATTCCACCTATTTTAGCTAATAGCTGTACAAATTTTCCATTCCTAAGGATATCACAAAATGAACGAATCATAATTATCGAGAGAAAACTGGCTGCCATACCTATAATCATTCTAATGAGAAACAGATATAGGGAATGAAAGTCCCATCTAAAAGGTCTCATATACATATTGTAATCTACAATATCATATATCCATCCCATCACACAACAAACAATCAAACAGATGATTGCAATATAAACCTTATTCTTCCAAAATAAGTTTTCATACTTATACAAAAACATACCTATCAAGAAGAAAGGAGCCATAGACATACAATGGACAAATTCTACATTATCTTTCAACAAGACCAGAAGGATTGCAGAAAGAACGATAGATATTAATTTGCTTTTACGGAAAACAAAAGTAAAACAGATTCCTACAATATATAATATATAGAGAGCCTTCAAAAACCAATAGCTCGTAAAACAATTCCACCCTAACTTAGTAAGTCCATATCCCCAAGGTTCATGTCGCATATAGATCAGCAACAATCCTACGACGATATAGGTGGTAACAGAAGGAAGCCATATCTGTATTGTCTTATGCTTTATATTTTCCCAAAATCCCTTTTTATAAATGCTTTTCGCAAAAAAGCCACTTACCATCATGAAGAGTGGCATGTGAAAAGAATAAATAAAGCCACAAAGATTTGAACTCCAGCATTTTTCTGTATCAACTTGAAGGTATTGCAGACAATGTCCCCAAACTACCAGAAAAATAGCAAACGCTTTAATGACATCCCAATAAAGGATTCTCTGTTTTTGTACCATAAATTATTTTTGATTTACAATCACTGCTGGATTGCCATAGACAAGCGAGCCATCGGGTATATCAGTTCGCACCACCGTATTGGCTGCTATCCTTACATGGTTACCAATCGTAATATTTCCAAAGACAACAGCACCAGAATAGATGCTCACATGATTGCCTATACTCGGCTTGCCATCCTTACCATATCCAACAGTTACATTCTGATAAACTGAAAAATTCTCTCCTATCCTATCTGCAAGCACAATAGTACCCCATCCATGGTGTACATTTAATGCCCCCCCACAGTGAGCACACTGCAATTTGCAATCAGGAACTCTTCTCAAAAATATATTCAAGAAAACTCTCAATATCCAAGGAATTCGAAAGTAGAAAACATTGCGATATTCATTTTTTGAAAGGGTGTTGATAAACGCATCAACACCTATTCTCCCGTCATTATAAGTTGCCAGATCCATATCAATCCTTTTATCTTTATTTCTATACAGCAGATAAATGATAATATGCGGCAATCCTATCATTGCATAAATCCATTTTTTCATATAAACCTTTATAAACCTTTGATTTTCATATATAGCTTATTGACTATAAAATAAGCAGAAATACTAAAGTAAGCGAGTCGCATCTTCTTATCTCTAACAAAAGAAAAACCTTTCTTATCACAGGTATCTATCATTTTTCTTATGGTAGCTTGAAATTGCCTCTTGTTTAATTGCTGATAACGACCTGCCTGAACAAGAAGATTCTGAATCATTTTCAAGAACCAAAAGTTGAGCCATGACTCCACCGGCTGACCAACATCACCCATCCATTTCAACAAATTGAAAAAGACAACAGGAACATCCTCTATGATATTTTTTCCAGAAGAAGCCAAATGCATAGCAGAACCTTCGCGCATACGGTAATAATATATGGTAAAATCTACTTTTATAGGATTTCTCATCAACATAAGATACTTGGCCATAAATTCTCCATCTTCAGAATTTCGGATACCAAGAGTAAAACGAATATGATGTCTTTCAATGATTTCTCGCTGATACCATAATGTACAATGATAATTACACAAATGTTTCAGTTGAAAACTATTTTTATCATCTTCTTTTATAATATTTAGCATATTATCATCAGACACTTTTGACAAAACAGAGATTTTATCTCCATCCTCAAATTTCTTCAGACAAAACATCACATAATCAACATCTCCTTGATTATCCAGCCAATTCTTTGTATTTGGAACACATTGTGTATCTACGATGTCATCCGAATCCACAAACCATATCCACTCACCTTTAGCAGCATCCAGACCAGCATTTCTTGCAGCACTCACACCAGCATTCTTCTGATGAATAACTCTGAATCTGGAATCCTGTTTTGCATACTCATCACAGATCTGTCCAGATGTATCTGTCGATCCATCATCAACAAGTATTGCCTCCCAAGTGACAGCTTTAAGCAGTGAAATACTATCTAAGCATTCACGTAGATATTTTTCCACATTATATACAGGGACAATTATTGAAATAAAAATATCTTGCATAAACTAAATAAATTGATCAGAATTTACTTATTCCACAACATTTTCTTTATATAACTATTGCTTTGCAGTATAGCAACAAATACTAATACCACACTTACAACTATCAGCGCAATGACTATTGAAACTATCGAAGCTAACAAAGGATTTTCATCTAAACCAACAATATCAACAACTCCTTTAAGATTCCTTGGCAAAACAAAATAGTGTATGAGATAAATTTCCAGCGTATATGTGCCTATCTTCGATAACCATCTACCCACTCTTGTATGAGAAGATAACTTAGATCTGTATGTATAGAAGACATAGTATGCTAAAAGTACAATACTGATTTCTTTCAGAAGCAGATTTATATTGTATAACAAGCCGTTTAACTGAAAATCTCCTATAGCATTAGCAGCATATACCATCAGAAATACAATCACAATCGCTACTCCTCCTTTATCAGAGTAGATCATTTCAGCATTATGCTTAACAAACATACCCAAGACGAAAAATACAAAGTATTTCCATTGTGCTACGCCTAAGATGTGTGCAATAACCATATCTCCATACATTCGTTGTACAGTTGGCATTGATAATCCATAACATACGAAGCATGCACCTATCAAAAGTATATTAAACAATCTTTGGTTTTTACATGCCATCAATCTTAACATATCAATAATCACAAAGAACTCAAATAGAGTTATTGTAAACCAATATCCTGCCTTGAATTTGTCCTGCAACATATCCATGAAGGATACGTGATTAAGCATAGCATAAAGCCCTCCAATTACAATAGTAGGAAGTAGTATGGAGTGTACTCGCTTTTTTATCTTTATTATAGATGGGGGGGTAATTTCCAAAGGAACAAACAAGCCTGAAATAAAGAAGAACAAAGGTACTGCCAACAATGTTGCCAGCTCCATATAATATCCACCAATAGACTGTCCAAATCCATATTGAGGAACATGCATAAAGACCACTAAAAGAATAGCCAGACCTCTAAGGGCATCTATATATTCTAAACGCTGTTTCATAAGTATATATACATTTTCAGAATAATACATTATTTTGTTCTTCAATGATATTCACATCGTGACGAAGCGTTGGTTTGCTCTCAATATGATACAGCCCCAACTGACCTAACAGCATCTTAACTTTCTGCTTGCGAGATAGTTTTTGTACTTTATGAGTTAATTCAACCTCAGACCAAGGCGTCATTTTGCGGTATTTATAGTACAATTCCTTAAAAGGATTAATACATTCATAATGCCAAGGTTTTTGCGGCATACAGAAATGAATGATAGCAGGGTTCTTGCAAGCATCAATGATTTCCGGATAATACTTTCTATCAAGATATAACCATTCTTCCACATACAGATAATATTCAAGAAGATTATAGCGGAAAGAAAGTATCTGTTTGTTATCATGGAAGAGAATATTAATAATATCCTGATCATGATTTTTCAGAGCCTTGGGCATTGCTTTAGCTACCTCTTTTGCCCTATCAAAGACATGAATTTCTCTCCACTTTTTTAAGTTGATAAGCAGAACTCCAGCATTAATATAACCATCATGTATCGGATATCGCAATCGATTATAAAGCCTTATACTGTCATTCACTCTATCTCGAACACCTGCAACGGCATAATCCCCCATTTCTGTATTCCATAGTTCCTTCAAACTTCCATTTACGATAGTATCACAGTCTAAATAAATCACCTTATCTATATCAGGTAATTTATCTTGGATTACCAATCGGAAATAAGTTGTAAGATTGATATAGGCATCACCAACAGGGAAATCTTTGAAATCATCTTCAGACAATTCATAAAACTTAATATCTTTCCCTTCAATACCACTTACCCACTCCTGTAGGCTTTTTCGATTGACATCTGAGATTCCATCGACAAACAAATGAAAAGTAATCTCTTCCTCCTGATTGTTGTCTATGACCGAAGCTATAGTCGCTGCACAATAGGGAATATAGTTATTATCTAAACAAAAAACGATGTTCATAATTATTAATATAAGGACATATAAATTTATTGTAAAAGAGGCCGAAAATAACACCGTTAATCCAACATAAAGCAACCATGACGATATGAAGATCAACATTTATTGATATCCTCTGCATTAAAGCATCCACACGAAAGCCTAAACAACTTAATGTTAGACTTTGATGAGACAAATATACAAACATTACATAAGACGAAAGCCATACTATCCATTTGTTTGCAAATATCAATTTAACAATATTACTATCATAAACAAAAATGAAAGCTATTAACAATATATGAATGATAGAAGTCCCACCTCCTAATATCTGAAAATAGATAAGGCAAAAGTAGATTACTACAAAAAATATTGCCAGTATATCTTTTCTTTTAGGTAAGTGTACCTGTTGTTTATTCTTTATTGCAGACCACAAACACATTCCCATCAAATACTCTAAAAGTCGAGTAAAAGGACTTATATAAGCCAACCAACCACCAAGTGAGAAGCTCTTATCTAATTCCATACAGGCTAAAACGCATAGATAGAAAAATATCATCAATGGCAAACTCTTATTAGAAAAAAATCTAAGAATTAATCTATAACAAATTGGTGACAAGATATAGCAGAAGAGTAAAGAAGATAAGAACCAAGCTACTCCTACATATTTCAATGCATAAAAAACAGACTCCTGCGGAATCCAAGACTGAATCAATAAAGCATATGGAATTATATCTATCGTAAATTTATTGACTCCTCCAAGCATACTCATCATACAGTGAATAAGCAAAATTATCCAATATGCAGGAAACAGAGCTAGCATTTTCTTCACAATGTATTTTTTCCAGATTAATTTGTCACGATATAAGAAACCTGAGACTACGAAAAAAAAAGAAACAAGTTCATTACCCCCCCCGAAAACAGGTTTATTGCCATAAGTATGTAATAAAACTATACTCATCATCAACAAAACTCTAAAGCCTTGAATAGGCAATGTCCTAAATTGCATATCCATAAGTTTTACCAATAACAACTACCTTCTACACCCTCTGCATTTACAGGAGTGTCTTCTTTTGAAGGTCTTACCCAATATTCGTTATAATATGTTTGCGTATATGGAAATTGATCTTGATATTCACTCACTGTTTCCCAACGTTTACCCTTAATACCAAACAGTAATTGTAAAACGCCACCTAAATGAATAGCCTGCTTACCCATTCGTTTACAATGAGCAGCTAATGGGAAGCCATATGCTCCGCATCCTAACAAGACAATGTCATAATCAATTTTGTCTATTTCCTGCTCCATATACTCCAATGCTTCAAACCAATCTTTGAATCTTGTTTGGTTTCCACCAGCTGTCTGTACTGCCTTTAAAACCTTTAATTCAAATTTTGGAAGAATTGGATATTTAGGGAACACTTTGTCTATTCTTGAATATTGCGATTTTATTGTTTCTGCAAAAGGATGAACTACCAAGACTTTCTTACCTTTCAAAGCCAACGTCCATGGTTTGTCTGTTAACAACGGAGTTGAAATTTCTCTGTCTATTTTTACAGCATTACTTAACTCTTTAGCAAAAAAACGCTCGTTATAACACCAACTTTGCAGAATATCGACTTCAGGCATGGCATCAAGCATCAGCTCATAGAATTTCTTTAAAGCGTTTACATCGTTTGCTGGAAAAAAGCCTGCATTCTTGCTAAACAAAGGAACAACCCAAGGATTGATGAAATTTGGCTGACCATGCCAGCATATAAAACGTAAATTACTACGCTTCTTGTAAAAAGTGTACTTTACATTCTCGCAGACATCACACTCAATACTTCCGAAACGTGCTAACATAAAAGGTTTACCTTCCTTTATTTTGTTTGCTATAATCTCTTGTGTTCTCCCTTTATCCATTTCTCTTGGAGGTGCTGGAAGAACATGTTTTAAAGGAAATAGTTTGGAATATATTCCTCTTAGCTTAATTACTATATTTTTATTCATATATTCTATTTATATTGATTATTTATGACTCTTAGCATACCACCATTTGGCAAACATTCTCATGACTTCATATTTATCAGTCACCAACGATTTCTTACGCATAAATTTTACCAGACGCAAGAATTCTTGAAAACTCAACACACTGCTAAAATAGGAAAATGACGTCTTAACAATACCCATCTGAGCACTGTAAGCAGAAGACCGAACATATTGTTCAAGTTTACTACTCGGTTGAGGTATTTTGTTGAATAATTGCTCCAGATGGCAATAAAACATGTAAGCCGCTTTTATTTTTTGCTTTGTAATCTCATTATTTTTCTTTGAAATACTGGAAATATTTTCACCAGACATTCTAAAAGAAAATAGAATATTCTTAGAGGTTGAGCATCCATTCTCTGCCATCAAGTTGTTTGTGGCGGTATCGCTACACCAAGCCAGAGGAAAATCTACGAATCCTCCGATTTCCTTTATGCGCTTAGTTCGATAGATATAATTTGGTACGCATTCAATATGACCTTGATTTCCATAAGAAGCCATAAATTCCATCTGAGATGCAAATTCATTATACAGAGCATCGTTCATTGTAACCTCATCTCTTTCATTTATCACATGAGCACGAGCATGAAACAAATCCACATTAGGATATTTACAGACCAGGCTATCTAATTCTTCCAAGAAATTCGGGTTATAAATATCATCATCGCTTGCCATAACAAAAAAGTCCGTTTCACATAAATCAACTAATAGATTCCAATGTTCTACAAGACTTTTGCCACCAATATTTTTTTCATTTCTGCGAAATGAAAAACGCGGGTCATCCCCACACACCTTATTATATATAGACTTTAAATCGTGCGGTGAACAATCGTCTGATACCAACACCTTGAAATCTTTCAAAGTCTGTGATTTAATACTTCTCAATGCTACCTCTAAAAAGTCGGGCTTATAGGCAGGGAGAAGAAATGTATATTTTACCATATTTAAATTATAGTTTTAACCAATTATTTTTTATCCATTTATTGCAATAAGCAATCCCACTTGTCGTCACCATTGCTACAAAGAAGTAAGTTATCCACCACCCCTGTTTCGAATATTCTGTGATAACAGGAAATTCTGCAAGCCTTTCTATTGGCAAATCATAGATACCTATAATCACTAATGAAACCAGTTTGAAAGCAAGAAAATGCCATGTAAGAATCGTAAGGGTGTTCTTACCAATAAAATCAAAGGTTTTAGCACATATACCTTGCGAAGATTTCAACTTATCAAACAAAGAATAGAAACTCCATGAAGCAAGTACTGCGGTTATTATATATGGAATAAACCGCTTGTTGCTATATGAATTCTGATCCATAGCCATATTCCAAACAAAGGAGCCTATTAATGTTATTGATAGCGACAAAGCTATTTGCCAATATTTGAAAGGTTTTATCCTATACTTCGCCAGACTATAGCCAATATATATCAATAAGGCTGCAGCAAAAGCTTGCGATGAGATATTAATGAATGGAATCTGCCAGCATGTTTTATTTAGAATAGTACATATTACTATAAGAATTGCCCCCCCACACAGCGGTTGCTTCACATATCGAATCACAGGCCATATAATGAGAGATCCGAAAAACAAAGCATTCATAAACCAATAGCCACCGAGAAGTTGCTCATGTCCCTGCATCTTGAATATGATAGATGTAGCAAGGCTTAAAAACTCCGAGGGAGCATAGAGATGAGATACATATTCCTTCCATCCATATTGATCGCTATAAAGATGCAGGTTGAAGCATACATTGTGCAGTAACAGGAATAGTAAGCTCCATTTAAGATACGGCCAATAGATACCCTTCACCTTATTATATATGTATTGCCGAGGAGCTGACAGATATTTTTCTTTAAAGCAATAACCTGAAGCGATAAAGAAGAGAGGCATGTGGAACATATAGATAAAAGATATTTCATGATCAATAATGCCAGAATGCCCTAACACCATAAGGGATATTCCTAATGCTTTCAGATAATTGACAGAAGTGTTATAAGCTTTCATTATATAGCAGCCTGAGTTTTTTGAACGAACTCAACAAATTTATCCATACCTTTTTGTGCAATAAGTTTTGCTTTCTTCTGAGCATCAGTATCAGGCTTCAATGAAGGAATCAACTTTCTAATTTGCTCTAAACATTTCTCTTGGTTCTTTTCTGAATCTAGAGTTTTACTAAACTCTATGCACCATTCTGTTTTATCCAATGTTTCAAGCAGACCTGCCATCTTATGCTCATAACTTAAAGCAATGCAAGGAACTCCTTGATTAAGAGCAAAGACTATAGAATGATAACGAGCACCTATCACATATTTTGCTTTACTGATAAGTGTTTGCTGAATATCGCTGCTATAACAGTCTGCTGTAATGATGATGCGGCTATCATTCTTCGCTTTTGCCAAGTCACGGAATAGTTCAACATCATTTAAAGCATATTCTCGTCCACAGAACAGCTGAGGCAACATCAATATATTCAATTCAGGATTGGCTGCCCATATCTCATCCATTACTTTACAATAGAAATTGATAACAGTCTCATGACTGATTCTTCCTTTGTAAGCATAATGCCAAAGCAGATAGTTAGGTACAAAAACCATATAAGGCTTATCACCAACAACTGATTTTAACTCATAAGGAATCTCCACCTTTGGGGAATCTAAGAAAGCAGAATCAATAGTAGAAATATATGGTATATTCAACTCATCTGCCAACAATTCTGTTTTATGGTCACGAATAGATAGATATCCGAAATAATGCAGCATATCAAGACTTATCTTCTTAAACTGACGATTGCGCTCAGTTTCTGTTGGGAAAGGTCCGAAAGAACGTCCATAGTAAGCTAAAGGGCGTTTAAACAGTTGTGCCAAACGAAGATGATAGAGATGATTCCAATCTTGGAAGCCTCCCATGCATATACCGCCAGGAGCACAAACTACGATATCTGCCCACTTATATGTTTGTTCTAACCACCGATAAATTGGATGCCAGCACCATAACCATGTATGATTAGTATAGACATCATGATTGAAAAAGCGAGGAAATTTCATAGCGCCACGAGCTTCACTGATATATTTTACTCGTTCATCATGTACATCATATTGCCTATATGACTCTGAAAGCCAAGCCTCATGCATAACTTTTATTTTGGCATCAGGAAAACGCTTCAGTAATGTACGTATTAGACCCTTATGGGCTGATTCGTCACCACGATTAAATGGTGGTTGGTTTATTATTAATATGTTCATTTCTATCTTATTTGAATTATTTTTTAAATTTGAATTTATGTATAATAGGAGTCACAAGTCCTTTATATTCTGCTTTTCTATGAAATACTATAACAAAGCTAATGATAGTTATTGCGAAAGTTATTAATAGTTCAAAAATGAAATCTAATATAGATCCCTCATGGAAAGGCTTACAAGCTAACCAAGTTAATAAGCATACAAAAATGACAAATAACATTTGAGAAAAATATTCCCATAACATTTGCTTATATGTTATACTAAAAACGGTTTTGCCGATTCGTAGCACAAATGGAGTTACCGTTATAAAGGTTTTGCATAAAAAAGGAGAAATCAAGACTCCCTCAAACCCCCAACATCTTGCTAATATCACAGACAGTATAATATTGGTAAAGCCTCCTATAACTTGTAGTTCTCTTCCTATTTGGAAATTTCCACTTGCTGTACGAAACTTTTCCAAAACCTGACAAGAACAATTCGTGTACATATTAGCAACTATTAGTATAACAATAAATTGGCTCAACGTGTATTCTGATCCTATTTTGCCCAGCCACAGATGTATGAATGAATTAAGCAACTGAACGCAACAAATGCTGAACAACGCATAAATGAAGAATGTGAGAAGATTTAGCTTCTTATATATCTGATATTGGCGCTGTTTCGTCTCTACTACCATTACGTTGCCAACACCTGCAGCAATAGCACCTATAGCCATCATGAACAATCCTTCTAATTGGGATACAATCATTGTATAATTGCTATAATAACCAACAACAATAGTTCCAACAATAATGGATGTTACAATATTTGTAACAGAATTGAACAACAAGGAACCTAATCTAAAGACAAAAACAGAATATACATTTTTAAATATTCCTTTTATCTGTTCATGTGACAATGTACCTTCAACTTTTTCTGCAAGATAGGGATAAACCTTATCCAGTTTCCATGCATTCACCAAATTTTGAATAATTGCCAATCCTATTTTCGCAAATAAATAAATAATGAAATTTCTAAATATCAAAAGAACTATAATATCCAAAACAACAGAAGCAATACTGAAAAATGCATTGTATTTTGTTAATATATAACTTTTTTGATTAGCCCCAAGGAGAGCCTGTTTATATCCAGCAAAAAAATATGAAATGGCAGACTGCATTAAAAACAACACATAAACCAGATACAAATTTTCTGGTATTGGCTGATTCAGATTTACCATTTTATTCAGGAAAGGAAGTAAACACAGACCTAAACCAATAATGGCAAAACCAATATAATGAAAACACTTTTTATAGAATTTCATTATAATTTTGATTTCATGTATATCATTTGAGGCTACTGGCTTGTAAAGAAGGAAAGCTATTGCTGAACCAATTCCTAATTCGGATAATGAGAGAAATGATAAAATGTTGCTAAATAAACCATTTAAGCCTAAATAAGCCGCACCCAATACATATATAAAAACAGTTCGGCTTGCGAAAGAAAGACACAATTGCAGAACCTTAACCAATAAACTTGAGCCAAAATTATATATAGAATTTCTTGTTCTTGAATTTTCCATTTTATTTAAGTCTTAATGTTTCTCCAGCCATTATTTGACCATATTTACTTGATAGGAAAATAGCCGTATTTATAATTGTCTCATCTGACACTATGGATGTGGCCGTGAGTCCATTTTCTACTAATCCGTGATTTGATAAGGGCTTTGACAATCCATTAATTAAATGAGAAACTGATGAAGAAACAATTTCTCCTTCTAAAGATTTTTCACTTTTAAAAGCTGTTGTCAATGTTGCATATTTATTGTATTGTACTAAATAGTCAGTCTCTATTTGTAACAATCGATAAAGAGAATATAAAATATCATCACTGTTAAAATGTAGATTCTGTGTCATAAGATGATCATTGGATTTCATTTCAATTATGTTTATGATATGATCATATATGCCTAATTGGTTACATGCAATCGTTATATCTTCTTTCTTGGACAGAGATGTCATGTCCATGAACTGAAAATAGCATTTTTCTTCTTTTAAAAGTGAACTGACCTTATCTTTAATGCTTTCATTGTTCGTAACAACGAGGACATTGCTATCTTCCAAAGAAGAACCAGCATGGCTCTTCTCATTATTTTCATAAAGTCCTTTATCAAAAATGCTTTCAACATAACAAACCTTTGTAAAAGGCAGCAAAAGGAGTTTTTTAATTTTGCTAATCATAAGCTAAAACTTTTCGCAGGCGCAAGCCTTTATTGTTTGACCATTTAGTTTTTCTGACATATCATCAGTACACATAAGAGCTGCAAGACTTGCAATTTCTTCTGTCATAGTTACATGACGATTGCAAGAACTGTAAGATGCGATGTTACTGCCTGTATGTAAGTCACCCATAACTGTTGCTACAGAACCTGGTGCTATTGAATTACAAGTAACTATGCCTTTATATGCAAAGGCAAACTGTTTTGTCATTTCTATTACACCAGCTTTGGATATGCCATAAGAAGTTATTCCATAACTTTCAAACAATCCACAAACGGATGAAGTGTTTAATATATGACCTTTAATCTCTGCTTCTTTGCAATAATCAACAAAAGATTGTGAAAGCAGCAAGCTACTCTTCAAATTTGTATTCATGCCTGGCCAATAATCTTCAGCATCTACAGATCGGAATCGTCTATCTCTATCTGTATTTTTAAAAATTCCGGCATTATTGATTAACACATTGACTTTAAACTGTTTAAATATATTTTGTGATGTTGCATACAACTCAGAGTCCTTCAGCTGATCCATTAAACAATACGTCACATGATCACATCCTTTTTGCTTTAAATATGAAATTGCTGACAATAATTTTGACTCAGTTCTGCCTGATATTATAACATGGCAGCCTTCAACTAAAAATCTGCGAGCCATTGCCAAACCGATTCCACTTGAAGCTCCTGTTATGAGTATCGTCTTATTCTTAAGACATCCCCCCACTACACTTCCTGTTGAATAACTATCTTTAAGCAATTCTGTATAAGGTAAAGGTCGCAGCCTATTGTCTATACGCTTGAATCGTGCGAATATTTTTTTCATTTATATAAATCTTGATATGATTTTATTATATTATTGTTCTTCAATTCTTCAAAGAAGAGTTTCATCATTTTTAGACTTCCTCGTTTATTCAGTGAAAAAGCACCATCAAAAAACAGATTGGGATGTTCTTGAAAACTAGAATGTTTTCTATAATCAAATACAGGAACATCTTGCCCTGCCTGTTTTAGACACTTTTTCAAACTTGCCGAAATGAAATCTTCAGAATAATATTGATTCAGTTCCTTTCCAAAAGGAGGAATTAAAACTACTGGTATAAAACCTTTTTCCTTGCAGAATGAGAACATTCTTTTCAATACAATAGTGTTCTTATTTAAACTCTCAAGCTGGTCTTTATCGAAATCAGTTTGCTTTAAACTTTTAAAATGAAACATATTCTGCCAACCCATTGCATAATTGTTCATAGCTTTTTTACAAGAAGCTACATCTTCTATTTGCTTTGTAAATGCAGATATTTCAGTAATGGGACCTTCTTTATAAATCAATCCTTTTACTAATCTCCATTGTTTAAGCCTTAAAGGGAAGAAAGCTTTAAGAGTAGATTTGAGATTCCATGAAGGAAGATACCTACTCTTTATTATATCATAATATTTTTCAGGATCGTTACAATAAGAATATCCATAAAAGGGAACACAAGCGGCAACACCAAAAACAACAATACATCCTTTAGAAAAATGTGAAGAATATTGATGTAATAAAGCTTCATCAATTTCCAAACTTTGGGCTGGCATTGAAAAATTAAACCCGGAAACATTCAACTCTCTATAATTATCGAAAGCATACATCATATAGTTACTTCCGAAAGTAACAACCTTCAAATTATTTGGAACTCCGTCAAAGAATCTTCTTTTAGTAACATTTCTGTTTTTATAAGATTCAGAGTGACGATATAATATGTTCAGAATCACATATAACAAGCCCAATATAACCAAAAGGCTTATGACAATTATTAAACTAATGTTCATTTTACTATTCCGATATGACCTTCTGTTGCGTTATCTCGATGATGAATTGATGCAGGATTTCCAATTACTATGGAATGCGATGGCACGTCAAAATTGACAAACGTATTTGGTGCTATCAATACATCATCTCCAATCGTTATGCCTCCCACTACTGTAGAGTTGCAACGAATACAAACATTCTTTCCAAATTTTGGAGTGCCAGCATGTTTACCTCGTATATCTCTGCCTATAGTAACACCATGGGTAAGCATCAAATTGCCTTGAAACTTAGCATTCCCATTAATAACTACGGTGCCAGGATGTCCTATAATCAACCCCTTTGGAATGTTCATGTTCTCATACAGCATAATGCCTGTATATTCACTAAACCTGATAAGCCTATGCATATAATATCGTTCCCATACCGATCCTTTTGAAGCCTGAGCCAAACGATAGTATTTTAGATAGCGAATTTGCAACAACTTCAAATCTATTTTGGACAATTCATCTTTACCGCGAAAAGACGCATTAAACTTTAAATCATAATCATACGTCTCCTTAAAATATACTTTATTTATAACCCAATTCTTAGGGTTTAGCCATTTCTTTATGTTCATGATCTAAACAACTTTTTCAATATGGATTTCAATTTATTAATTATTCGGCGTAATATATTTGGCTTCTTTGCAACTCCTTGCCGTTCTGCAAACTGAAATGCTTTTTGTGGATGCTTAGAAAGAAGCAACTTATAGAAGACTCTTCGGTTTTTATAGTCACATGTCCGGTTTTCTATCATATTGGTATTTCCGCTGATAATTTCCTCCAAAGGTAATTCAACGCAATCTACCATAGATGCAACCTTAGACCACAAAGAAAGTCCTTTATCAGAATGAACAATAACAGAAGAAAGACCTTTGTTATCATCTATTTGAGGTACCAGACGACTGGCTCCCCAGCAATCAGCTAAAGTTATATCCGCTTCTCTTTCAATTCGCTTAAAAGGACATACAAAACAAGAACGGCGTATATTATATGTATTAAACATACTTTTAAAGTATGGATTAATCATACCCCATTGCTTAAACTCCTGCTTACCTGTAGTAATAGCAAGATTAAAATGATTCCATCCAACACTTTTTTCTTTGAAATTGACGTTTAGGATTTTTTCTCCTTTAAAATACGTGTTCAAGTATATTTGCCAGACTTCAGCAGACGGGATACCCATACATATCAAATCAACACATACAAGATTATCATAATCTTTTCTTAAGAAAGTATGCAGACCTTCTACTTGGCAAGCCAAACCTGAGAACAAGACTATCCTGCCTGTTTTAAGTATTTCCCGTATTTCCTTAAAGATTCCCCTACTTGGTTTGCATTGGAGATATTTCGAACCTTGAATAAGTGGAAGTTCCGCATCACTCTCTATAATTTTATATTCTGCATTGAATATGTCATCATAAGCAACACCAACAACAGCACCCCCCATTGATAATACATACTGGGCTAAGACTGCGAAAATGCTACCAGAAGAACTAATGAATCGTTGCTCATAATTCTTATTACGGGCTGCAAATCCTCTTTGCACACTATTCTTATCCAATCGTTTGTCTGTCCTATCTTCATAATGTAATGGCGGACAGACTTTTTGACAAAGACCACAGTCAATGCACAAAGTTTGATCTATATGTGGGAAATCAAAACCTTCAGAATCACGCTGCATACTTATTGCCTCTTTAGGGCAAGAAGCCATACATGCGCCACATCCAGAACATCTTTCCTTTTCTATTATTATATTCATTATTACCTTTAAAAGTGGATTCAATAGTATATCACCATTACAGCGTCCCCACTATTTTACAAGTAGTTACACGTATCTGTTTTTGAAAAAAGTTATTTTATT
>OIYF01000090.1_pt1 | contig 44338 bp, 31 predicted proteins | sample 1587971 | NCBI WGS metagenome assembly OIYF01 (sample SAMN03283248) | human gut metagenome | biome: human-associated habitat; material: feces | host: Homo sapiens | place: Peru | collected 2012 | reverse complement strand
ATGAGGAAACCGTAGGCAAGGACCTGAACGGTACCTTCCTGATGGTGATGAACGATCCACGCCGTCCTTACCACAAGACATACGAGGTAGAGTACGACCGCCACACTTACGATGGCCATAACTGGAAGTATCTGAACTTGCCTATGGAGGAGATAGCCCAGCTCGCCATCGCCTCTCTGAAGGATGGTCATAAGATGTATTCAAGCTATGATGTGGGCAAGCAGCTTGATAGAAAGCGCGGCTATCTGGCACTCGACAATTTCGACTATGGAAGCCTCTTCAATACCTCATTCCCAATGAACAAGGCTGACCGCATCGCTACTTTCGATAGCGGTTCTACTCATGCCATGACGCTGACAGCTGTAGATCTCGATGCCAATGGCAAGCCTGTAAAGTGGAAGGTGGAGAACAGTTGGGGTGCTGACAATGGTTTTGCCGGTTGCTTCATCATGACCAACGATTGGTTCAACGAGTACATGTTCCGCCTGGTAGTAAACAAGAAGTATGCTTCTGAACAGCTCTTGAAGGAATTCGACCAGAAGCCAACCATGCTGACTCCAGATGATCCTCTGTTCCAGTTGGAAGACTAATAATAAGAATATTCAAAGCCATATATGGTGTATCATGCGCCATATATGGCATATTGTTTCTAGTAATCAACATAGAATTAGGTATAGATGAATAAGCGGGAAGTTTTTGGGCATTTTTTCAAATCATATTATGGTCGATTATATTATTATGCGCTGCAACTCCTGAAAGATGAGGAGGCAAGCCGAGATATCGTGAGTGGCGTTTTTGCTCACGTATGGGAGAATTTCGACTCCTATGACATGCAAACCTTGCCAGCCTTCTTGCTTAAAACCGTGAAAAATAAGTGTTTAGACTATCTTCGGCATACAGCTGTTCATGCACAATATGCCGATTACTATCTTCATGCTGTAGATCAATGCTATGAAGATAATGATATCCAGAAAGAACGTCAGCGGCAAGTAGAAGAAATGTTGGATTTGTTACCGGATACTACTCGTCATGTTTTGGAAGAATGTTATCTTAACCATAAGAAATATCGGGAAGTGGCAGATGAGATGAATGTCTGTCAGGAAACGGTCAAGCGCCATATCATAAAGGCCTTGAAACTGTTAAGAGAACATTATCATCAAATAAAAACTTGAAAATAATCAAAAGAATCTCAATTGGAGATGTTACCATTTTGGTAGGTAAAACGTATTATTTTTAGTAAAGAAATAGAAATATGATGAAGCAAACAGATATTTTTAATGATGAGAGTTTACAGAATGACATCCAAGACTTGGTTGCCATAGAACAGGCTATGATACGCAAAACATATCCTCTGCCAAACCTTGACAAGGAGTTGGAGAAGATAGTAGGCAAAGAAAATTCGGATGCCGAAGAGCCTGTGAAACATCAATATCCGATGATGAGAATGCTGATGAGTGCTCTGATGGGCGCTGCTGCTATGTTGGCGATAGTTTTTGTATGGCAGTGGGTGAACTCCAGGCAGACTATTGATGGAGCTACCGGAAATCGGATAACGCAAAATGTATCTTCTGAACAAGATATGACAATGCTTCAGACTGCAGATGGTGAGATGATTACTCTGACACTGGCTGATGGCACTGAAGTAAAGCTCAATAGTAATAGTAAGATTACTTATCCCCACTGCTTTAAGGGAGCAGAGCGTATGGTGCATCTTGAAGGAGAGGCATTCTTCAAGGTAAGGCACGACAGTAAGCGTCCTTTTGTGGTGGATGCAGGTGGTGTCTTGACCAAGGACTTGGGTACTTCTTTTAATATCAAGGCTTATCAGGGTAGTGACTGTAAAGTGACTTTGGTTGAGGGAAAGGTGGAAGTCCTGGCAAAGAACAGTCAGCATAAACCTGTGACATTGAATCCGGGACAGCAATATTCCTTAAGTGCAAAGGAGACTGTTTCTGGGCAGATAATTAATGTAAATACGGATGAAACTACCGCATGGGCAGATGGTGTGCTCTATTATCACGACCAGACTTTGGAATACATCTTGGATAATCTTGCAGCATATTATCAGAGTAAGGTGGTATTTAGAAATCCTGCAGTCAAAACCAAGCATCTCGATTTCTCCGCAGATAAGAGTGGCAGTATAGAGGATGCTATAGGACTCTTGAATAATCTGGGAGTTGCAAAGGTTAGTTTTAAGGAAAATACTATATATATAGAATAAGGTATTTAAGTAAATCTTGATGAATCGTCACATCGGCATTTCTGGGAAATTATAATTCCTGAAAATGCCGATGTTTTAGTTTTATTTGTAAGAAAACAAACTTTTTTCATTATTTTTTGAAAGTAGATGTTACCGATTCGCTGTCAGAAACGTATTTTTATTATAGTATTAACGAAAAAGAGAGAAATATGAAAGAAGTAAGATGTGTATTCATGTTTGCTGTCCTGACTTTATGGATGGCATTACCTGTAGGAGCACAGAATGCAAAGAGAGGCATCACGATGTCGCTCGTTAATGAGTCTTTGGCTTCTGCATTGAGAAAAGTACAGCAGAAGTCGGATTATAAGGTGAGTTTTGTGATAGAGGACGTAAAGCCCTATACCACAACGGTTCATCTGAAGAATGCTTCTGCCTCAACTGCCGTAAAGCAGATTTTACAGGGTAAACCTTTCACTTACTCAGTAAGTGGTAAGTTTATTACCGTCAAGAAGGTTTTGCAACATAAAACTGCAGCTGAAGCTACAGATAATGGAGCTGCCATCCGCCCCCTCTCAGGAACAATTACCGATGAGGATGGAGAACCTATGATTGGCGCTTCTGTTGTAGTGCTTGGCAGTCCTTATGGAACCGTGACTAATACGGATGGTATTTTTGAGTTTTATATTCCTAAAGAATGTCATGAGGTTACGGTTTCGTATGTCGGTATGAATGACCAGAAGGTAAAGGTGGCTGGTAGGGATCATGTGAAGATTGTGATGTCTGAAAATAAGACCATACTTGGTGAAGTGGTTGTAACGGGTTATCAGACTATCTCTAAGGAGCGTGCAACCGGTGCTTTTACCAAGGTAACAGCTGATGAACTGAAAGACAAGAGGTTGGGTAATCTCTCTACTGTGCTGGCTGGCGAGGTTGCCGGATATAATGACGGCATGATTCGTGGCGTAACCACGATGAATGCCTCTGCTTCTCCTCTCTATGTCATTGATGGCTTTCCAGTAGAGAAAACTAAGTTGACCGGCAATGGAACTGGTGATATTACCGAGGAAATCCCTGATTTGAATATGGATGATATTGAGAGTATTACTGTTCTTAAAGATGCTGCAGCTGCTTCCATCTATGGTGCTCGTGCTGCCAATGGTGTCATTGTCATCACTACCAAGAAATCGGCAGCTAAGGGTAAGACCAATGTCTCTTTCAATGCTTCTCTTACCTGGCATCCTTATTCTTATTATACAGATTATCTCGCCAATTCTTCTCTTGTTATTGACTTGGAGAAGGAGTGGGCTGCGCAGAATCCGAATCTTGCAGGCAATGGAGCTAAGGTATACGCTCAGAATATGTTGGATCAGAAAATCTATACGAGCGCGGGTATCTGCAATATCTTGAATTATTATGCAGGCAATATCTCTGAGTCAGAAATGAATGCTAAACTGACTGATTTGGCTGGAAAAGGTTATAACTACTATGACCAGATGAAGAAGTATGCTAAGCGCGATCCGTTGTATCAGCAGTATAATATGAATATTGTAAACAACTCGGTGAATAATCTCTTCAAGGCTTCGGTCACTTATAAGTATAATACCCTCGAAGATAAGTATTCCAATAATCAGAGTTTAGGCATCAACCTTGCCAATACTTCTTATTTCACGAAATGGCTTTCTTTGGATTTAGGTGCTTACCTAAAGGTGGGTAAGGATCAGACACAGAACTACAATGTCCTTTCTCCTGGATATTCTGTTTTGCCATACGATAATTTAGTGAATGCTGATGGCTCTTGTTATACCAAGCCGATGAGTGAGAGATATGATGCAAGTACTTTGGCTATCTATCAGAAGTATGGTCTTTATAATATGGATATCACTCCTTTGGAAGAGCTGGATCGTCAGATTACCACCAATAAGGAGTTGGCTTTACGAACTTTTGCCCGTCTGAATGTACAGATTCTGCCCTGTTTGAAGTATGCTGCTTCCTTCCAGTACGAACGAGCTTCATATCGTGGTGAAAACTGGGCTGATAAAGCTTCTGCGCAGGTTCGGGGTGTGGTAAACGGGTATGCAACCAATAATGGTGATGGCTCTGTCAATTATGTGATTCCTTATGGGGATATCTTGGTTCGTTCAGACCAATATACCTCTGCTTATAACTTCCGTCAGCAGTTGAGTTTTGATCAGACTTTCAAGGATGTTCACAGCGTAACTGCAATTCTGGGCACGGAAACCATCCAGAACAAGCAGGAATTGCATCGAGACAAACTGTTTAACTATGATTCTCAGATGTTAACATCCAGTATGGTGAATAATGCTGGTTTGTTGAAAGGTATAGCGGGTGTGCTGGGATATAAATCTATGACCGCGACTGATTTGTCTGCTTCTTATGAAAATGTAAACCGTTATGTTTCGGTATATGGTAATGCTGCTTATACTTACGATGACCGTTATAGCTTGACTGGTAGTTTACGATGGGACCGCTCTAATCTCTGGGGAACCAGTTCGAAGTTCCAGAACAAGCCTATCTGGTCGGTAGGTGCCAGTTGGATTATCAGTAAGGAGAAGTTCTTCCACGCAGATTGGGTCAATTATCTGAAACTTCGTGTTTCTGAAGGTATTGCCGGTAACGTATCTAAGAATTCTGCCCCTTATATGGTGGCAAATTATAATAATAACGGGCATGTGGGAGGCACACAGGGTTATGTGCAGTCGCGTGCCAATCCGATGCTGAGCTGGGAGAAGACCAATACCTTTAATATCGGTATCGATTTCTCGCTCTTTAAGAACCGACTCAATGGTACTGTAGAGTATTACGACAAGAAAGGTACTGACCTCCTGGCTTCTACCATGGGTGTTCCAACAGAAGGTTGGGGCTATAGCACTTATACCATCAACAATGGAGAGATGTATAACCGTGGCGTAGAAATCTCTTTGAATGGTGAGATACTTCGCACAGGTGATTTCTCCTGGAAAGCCAATATGACTTATGCTTATAATAAGAATAAGGTGACTTATGTAAATGTAAAGGCTCCGGTTTATTTCCTCCAGTTGGATTACCCTTCGGCTTATCCTATTATCGGCAACGAATATAATGCAATCTATGGCTATAAGTGGGCTGGATTGAGTGAAGAAGGATTGCCACAGGTGTATAACGAGAATGGTGAGAAGGTAAGCGAACAGCCAACGACATTGGATGCCATCTCTTACATGGGTACTACCACTCCTAAGTATAGTGGCTCTTTTGGAACGAGTATCAGTTATAGGGATTTTGATTTCAGCATGCAGTTTCTCTTTGCTGGTGGTCATAAGATGCGCAATGCGAATCCTGCTTTCCTCACCTGCAGCTATTCTAGCATCGGTTATATCTCTAATATAGCAGGAGCCAATGCCGGACTTGCAAATCGCTGGCAGAAACCTGGTGATGAGGCTTATACAAATGTGCCAAAGGCTATTTTTGCTGAAAGTGGTTTGTCGGCTTCTGCTCTCTATGATACTTATCGCTATGCAGATATCAACATTCTTGATGCCAGCTATATTCGGCTGAACAACATTTCGCTGGCTTATCATCTGCCAAAGGCGGTGTGCCGTTCGCTCTTTATGCAGAATGCCCGTGTTCAGGTTAATGTGGAGAACCCGTTCTTATGGGCAAAGAGCAAGCAGGCTAAGTATCAGTTGGGTGGTTATAATTCCACCAACTATGTATTGGGCATTTATCTCAACTTTTAAATCATGAAGAAAATGAAACAGAAATTAGTATATATGGTGTTGCTGCTGGGCATGGTAATGGGACTTGCCTCTTGCGATGACTATCTCAATATAGAACCAAAGGGCAAACGCATCCCTAAGTCGCTCGCCGATTATGAAGCTTTCCTGCGTTACGAGTATGGAGTCCATCGTATGCCAATCTTGCAGACTTGCTATTTGCTAAACGATGAGTATCTTACCAATTCGTATGCCAGTTATTATCCGATGTATAAGGCTAACTACAATTGGGAGGAAGAAACCGACCGAGCCTATTATAATGATGGGGATGAAAGTACTTATTATACAGCGTATGGTACCATCAATACCTGCAATATGATATTGGAAGATGTGCCTAATACAACAGAAGGTACTGAGAAAGAAAAGGCTGAGGTAATGGCATATGCCAGAGTGTTGCGTGCGATGAACTATTTCAATCTCGTCAACTATTATGCCGATACCTACGAGCCTTCAAATGCTGCTAGCAAGTTGAGCGTACCTCTGATTACGAGCAGTCTTCGGAATGCTCCATATCATCAGGCCACCATTCAGGAAATCTATGAATTTATCTTGAATGATTTGAATACTGCTGTAGCTGACCTTCCAGACATGGGTACTACTCTGCTTCATCCGGGTAAGGGTGCTGCCTATGCCATGTTGGCACGAACTTATCTTCAGATGATGAACTATGAAAAGGCGTTGGAATTTGCCAACAAGGCTCTTGCCATCAATGACAAGCTGGTTGATTGGGTAGAGTTCTACAATGAGAACAAAATTAAGATAGAACAGCAAGGCGTATATCCTTCGTTGGCGACACCGCTCGGCTTCAATAGCTCGGATTGCTATAACTTCAATTATGCCGATAATAGTTCCAACTATGCATCTGCGATATTCAAGATACCAGTAAATCGTGCTGCCGGATTCGAAGAGGGAGATGCTTACTTCTTGAGTAATTGGAAATTGAGGACGATGGGAACTGAGACTTATTACCAGGGATTGACCAGTGGTTACATTAATCTTGCTGGTATGAGAACCGTGGAGCAGTATCTTATCAAGGCTGAATGCTTGGCTCGTAAGAGTCAGTTGACAGATGCTATGAATGTGCTCAATGAGGTGCGTAAGACATATATCCTTCCAGAGAAATATCAGCCGTTATCTGTATCTGCTGAGGCTGAGGCTATCCAGTATATCCGTCAGGCAAAGGATAATCAACTCATCTTCTCTATCGTGCCTTTCGGCGATGCACGTAGGTACAATGCAGAAGGTACTTATGCCCGCACGCTGACAAAAGAGATAGATGGCAAGCAGATAAGTCTTGCTCCATCCTCTCATCTCTGGACCTTTCCATTCCCTAAGGGAGCCATTGAAAATCCTGGCAACGGAAGTTTCGTTCAGAATGTAGAGAAGTAATGAACGTTAAAATAAATCTTTCTAGTAATAGTACTAATATGATTTTTAAAAAAACAATTTTCTCATTGGCATTGGCTTTCGTCTCAATGATGAGTGCCAATGCACAGAATGCCAATGAATGTTTCGTTGAGGCTACTTTGAATGGTGTACCTGATGGTACGGAAATGGAAGCCGTCCTGGCTGCTACCCATCGTAACGAGAAACCTCTCGCTAAAGGTGTGGTAAAGGGTGGAAAACTTACTTTAACCATCCCTGTTACAGAGGCTCGTTTTATCGGTGTCGGTCCCAAAAACGGTGTTTTTATCTTTACTTTGATGACCAAAGGTGGAGAAAAAGTACAGGTGGCGCTCGATGCCAAACCCATCAATGATGGGGTGAACACTGGTTTTAATACCAGCAATGTCAAGATTTCCAGCAGTGCTATGAACGATGAATATCAGACAAAAATCGGTTCCGTGAGGGATATGCTTGATAAGATGTATAAGGATATAAACGATAAGCATAAAAAATTGATTGCAGAACAAGGCAAGGCTTACCAGGCAAAGGATAAAGCTAAGATGAAAGCTTTGGAAGATAGTGACGAGGGAAAAGAGATGGCTGCCGAACAGAAAAAATTCTTTGATACGGTAGAGGCTTCTTATGGGAAGTTGTATTCTGACAACAAGGATTCCTGGTGGGGACCTTTCGCCATGCTTTATACCTTGAACTATTTCACCAAGGAAAACTCCAAGGAATGGAATTCGTTCTCAGAAACTGCTAAGAATAGCTTCTATGGAAAGTTGCTCAAGGAGCAGATTAATCCAAAAGGACTTACAGGTGAGACTTTGCCTCAATTCGAACTCCAGCAAGTTGATGGTTCTAAGGTGAGCATGGCTTCTTGTGTAAAGGGAAAGAAGTATTATCTGGTTGATTTCTGGGCTTCATGGTGTGGACCTTGCCGTAAGGAAATTCCTAACCTCAAGAAACTTTATGAACAGTATAAAGGAAAGGGACTGGAAATCGTGAGTGTTTCTATCGATAAGAATGAAACTGCTTGGAAGAAAGCGCTTGCAGAGGAAAAACTTTCTTGGCCTAACGGACTTGACCGTGCCGGTATAGCTGATTCTTATAAGGTAAAGTTCATTCCTGCCATCTTCCTGGTAGATGGTACTACAGGTAAGTGTATTGCTGAGAATATCCGTGGTACGGAATTGGCTGCAAAGTTGGCTGAACTATTCTCGAAATAAGATATTTAGACGAAAAGTTTGGCTAAAGTGCTCCATTTATATAAAGATAAACCGTATTTTTTCGATAATATCGTGAAATACGGTTTATTTTTTGTATTTTTGTACCCGAAATAATGGTAAGAACGTTATTTATATAAAAGTTATATAGATTATGTTAGAGAAAAGTAAGCGTGAGCGCATCATTGCGCTCGTTAATAAAGAGGTGGTTCCTGCCATCGGCTGTACCGAACCGATGGCTGTGGCACTATGTACAGCCAAGGCTGCTACTACATTGGGCAAGCGCCCTGAACGTATTGAAGTTCTTCTGAGTCCTAATATGCTCAAGAATGCGATGGGTGTCGGCATTCCTGGCACGGGTATGATCGGTTTGCCTATCGCCGTATCGCTGGGGGCGCTCATCGGAAAGCCTGAATATCAGCTGGAAGTGTTGAAAGACCTCACTCCCGACAGTCTGGAGCAGGGCAAACAATATATCAAGGATGCGGATATCAACATCAAACTGAAGCAGGGTGATGTGGATAAACTCTATATCGAAATCATCTGTCATGCTGGTGAAGACCAGGCTACGGCAATTATCTCCGGTTCACATACCCATTTTGTGTATGTTGAGCGTAATGGCGAGGTGGTGCTCGATAAGCGTGGCGGTGCTGTGGGCGATGAGGCTGATGACGACATCCAGCTCAATTTCCCGATGGTTTACGAGTTTGCTACAACAGCTCCGCTCGATGAGATTTCTTTCATTCTCAAGACCAGGGACTATAATATGAAGGCTGCCGAGTTGAGTATCAAAGGCAACTATGGCCACTGCCTGGGCAAGACGATGGACCGTCCGTTGAGTCATGGTATCTTCGGTGATAATATTTTCTCGCATATCATTTCCCGCACCGCTTCAGCCTGCGATGCCCGTATGGGTGGCGCCATGATTCCGGTGATGAGCAACAGCGGCAGCGGCAACCAGGGCATCTGTGCAACGAACCCTGTGGTGGTTTATGCGCTGGAGAACGAGAATACCGAGGAGGAAATGATCCGTGCCTTGATGCTCAGTCATCTGACTGCCATCTATATCAAACAGAGTTTAGGCAAACTTTCAGCTCTTTGCGGTTGTGTGGTAGCTAGTACGGGCAGCAGTTGCGGCATCACCTATCTGATGGGTGGCGATTATACCCGCATCTGCAATTCAGTCAAGAATATGATAGCCAATCTCACCGGTATGATTTGTGACGGAGCGAAACCAAGTTGTGCCTTGAAGATTTCATCAGGTGTCAGCACCGCTCTTCTTTCCGCCCTCCTTTCCATGGAAGGCAAGTGTGTCACCTCTGCCGAGGGTATCGTAGATGATGATGTGGATAAGTGCATCCACAACCTCACGAGCATTGGTGCCGATGCGATGCGAGCTACCGATGATATGGTGCTCGATATCATGACGCATAAATAATATAGCTTTTGATAAGTTATTTAAATAGTCTTAGAAACCTATATTGTTTACCTTTTAAATATAGTTCCGTATGGTTGCCGGCAGCTGCCAGCAATCTTGCTGCCATATGCCGACAATGTTGCTGCCATATGCCAGCAACCTTGCTGGCGGCTGCCGACTATTAAATAGATCTACTTCTTCATGCCGATATATACGGCTTCTGTAGCTAATTCACATGCTTGCAATGGATTATAACACAAAGCTACAATGGACTTAAAGCATGATGTTTATACTATTACCAATATTATGATCTTGCGTATCGTTATCATCTTATTCTTAAAATTAAAAGATATTAAAAAACTGGCTTTTTCTTGGAGATAATCGCGGATATGTGTATATTTGCATCATCTGATAATCGCGGATAGGTGTGAAAATCGAGAAATATTAATCGCGGATAGGTGTGTTTTTTCGGTAAAATTAATCTAGGATAGGTGTAAATTATGAAAAGAAAAGTATATGAGCAGCTAAAGAAATGGAAAGAAGAACAGAACGGAGAAAGTGCTGTTCTCATCAATGGTGCCCGTCGTGTAGGAAAGAGCTATATCGTAAAGGAATTCGCTCAAAAAGAATACAAGAGTTATATTTTACTTGATTTCAATAAGATAGGAAAGAACATAAAATCCTTGTTCGAAACCTATCTGGATGACTTGGATACGTTCTTTATGTATTTAAGCAGTTTCACCAATACACCTCTATATCCAAGAAATTCGGTTATAATCTTTGATGAGGTGCAATTGTATCCCCGGGCTCGTACAGCTATCAAGTATCTGGTTGAAGATGGTCGTTACGATTATATCGAGACTGGTTCGCTCGTTTCTATCAAAAAGAACGTAGAGAATATCATGATTCCTTCTGAGGAGGAAGAAATATTGATGTATCCTATGGATTTCGAGGAATTCTTGTGGGCACTGAACAATGAAACCCTGATGCCGCTTATACGAATGAACTTTCAGAAAAGGCATGAGATGGGACAAATGATGCATCGCATGGCAATGGACTATTTCAGACAGTATCTCATTGTTGGAGGAATGCCGCAGGCTGTAGTTAAATTTGTAGAAACCAGAGATTTCAATAAGGTGGATCGTGTGAAGCGCCAAATTCTTACTTTATATCGTAATGATATCCAGAAGTATGCGTCAACTTATGTATTTAAAGTTACTCAGATTTTTGATACTATTCCTTCTCAGCTTCAAAAACATGAGAAGAAATTTATGTTGAAGGCACTCACAGAAGGGGCGAGAATGCGAGATTATGAAACGGCATTCTTTTGGCTGTCAGATGCAATGATAGTCAATATGGCCTATAATACGACAGAGCCAAGCATCGGTCTTGGCATGAATACCGATGATACGACATTGAAATGCTATATGGCTGATACGGGTTTGCTCATTAGTCATGCTTTCAATGAAAATACGATAGTATCTGAAAACTTATATAACAAGCTTCTGGTAGATAAGCTGGAGTTTAATGGTGGAATGATAGTTGAGAATATTGTTGCTCAGATGTTACGTTCGGCAGGGCATAAGCTGTATTTCTTTTCCAAATATAGTAAGGATGATGCCCAGGAAAGGATGGAACTGGATTTCCTGATAGCCAAAGATACCATAACGTCAAAGCATAATATTTCACCGATAGAAGTGAAGTCAACTAATAGATACACGCTCACTTCTCTCAAAAAGTGCATCGCTAAATATGGTAGCTATCTGGCAACCCCGTATGTTTTGCATGCTGCTGATTTGAAAGTAGAGGAGGGGATTACTTATTTGCCATTGTATATGACAGGGTTATTATAAGTGGTTTTAGTTGAATGGAAAAAAGGCTCGCAAGGATTCGAAACTTCTTGCGAGCCGTTTTATTATTGTGATGCAAGTGAATTCTTCACTCTTCACTCTTCGTTCTTCACTCCCAATTACACGAGTGTTGCAACGATTTCCTCACGGGTTCCTGGCAACATATCGATAACTGGAATCTCTGGCATGGTGTAGCAACCTGGCTGCAGACGGAATGAAGCACGAGCCACGTTAACCAATACCTGAGCGGTGAGGGCTGGGTTGTTGATGCTCATATTGAACTCGAAACGCTGGTTCTGGGTCTTGCCAGATACACCCTTGCGAACGAGGTTCACACCATGACCCATATCCTTTACATCATCTACTGATGCTACGGCGAATACGTGGGTCTCATCATGAGCGAAGTATGGATCGGCCTTGATTTCGGCTGTTACATCCTCAAGCTTGGCACCTTCTTCCAACTCTACGTATACCATACGGCGGTGGATACCCTCACCCAATGGGATGGTTACAGAGAGCGCTTCCTTTACGCCCTTCTTGCCACGAACACAAACTGAGTGACCCATACTCATACCAGGACCGAAGTTGGTGTATGTCAAGCCCTTAGGAGCCAAGCTTTCCATCAGAACACGTACGATAGAATCAGAACCTGGGTCCCAACCGGCAGAGATAACGCTTACCTTGCCAGCCTTCTTGCAGTTCTCCATCTGCTTGGTACGGTAGTCGAGGATGCTGGTGTGGATATCGAAGCTGTCTACGGTGTTGATACCGAGGGCAACGATCTTCTCTGCATACTCAGGGCAAGAGCGGGTAGGGGTTGCGAGGATAGCAACATCTACATCCTTCAACTTGGTGATGTCATCTACTACTTCATAGTTTGCCAACTCAGCTGGTTTGTCCTTGGCACCCTGGCGACGTACAATACCTGCAATCTCAAAGTCAGGAGCTGCTTCGAGTGCCTCAACAGTAAACTTACCGATGTTGCCGTATCCTACTACGGCTGCTCTAAATTTCTTCATTGTCTTATTTCTTTTATTTTGTTGTTTTTATTTCTTTTATTTCTTGCGGTTTAGTCATCCAACGGATATGTTTTCCGCTTTTTATTCTATTTCCGGTTGCAAAAGTATAGCTTTTTCTTGAAATACGTGACGTTTTAATAGAATTTTAACTCATAAAAGTTGCAAAAAGTAGTAAAATCATAGTTTTTAGGTATGAATAAGCGGAGATTTGTAAGGTATCTGTAGCAAGAGCCTTACAGTTTCGTTATTTTGTTGCGAAACATCATACATCCCCTTTCCGATACCTCCCGATGTGCTTTGAATTACGTCCTGACGTAGCTTTTGCTGCGTCCCGACGTCTCTGGCTCTGCGTCGGGACGTATTACATGCTACGTCGGGATGTAATTTTATGGAACTCTATTACAATAATCCCGCCCTTCGCACGTTATTAATATATTAATTTAATTAGGAGAAAAAGAAAATGATAGAATATATTCATGGCGATCTGACAGAGCTGACACCTGCGCTGGCTATTGTTGAGACTGCGGGGGTGGGCTACGGACTCAATATATCGCTCAATACATATACTGCCATTCAGGGCAAACAGGAAGTGAAACTCTATGTTCACGAAGTGCTGGTGGCTGGTGGAAGAGATGACTCTTTCACCCTTTTCGGCTTTGCTACCAAACAGGAACGTGAACTCTACCGCCTCCTCATCACCGTTTCAGGAGTAGGCGGAAATACAGCCCGTATGATTCTCTCTTCACTCTCGCCACGCGAACTCTGCGAAATCATCTCTACAGGTAACGACAAGGTGCTGAAAACCGTGAAGGGTATCGGACTGAAGACAGCACAGCGAATCATCATCGACCTGAAAGATAAAATCGTGAGCCTCGGCATTGCTGACGAACTGCCAGCCAGCGGAGGCAATGTGGCGATGGTAAACAATGACGTAAAGGATGAGGCGGTAAGCGCCCTCACCATGCTCGGCTTCTCGCCGGCACCATCTGCCAAGGTAGTAGTAGATATCCTCAAGGCACAGCCTGATCTCCCGGTAGAACAGGTTGTGAAACTGGCATTGAAGCAAATCAAATAAGTTAGGAGTTTTTTATCGATGAAACAGAAGCAAAGATTCATATCTTTTCTATTGGTTTGGCTGATGGTGGCAACCTTCGGCTATGCGATAGCTTTGCCTCAACTTCAGGACGATAAAAAGAAAACCCATACCAGCACAGCCCAGCCCGTACAGCTCGATGAAGATACCATTCCCGATTCATTGCTGCATACCCGCTGGCAGATTCAGCGCACCCAACCTTACTCCCTGAGCGACCTCTATCAGAGTCCGCTCGACCTGAAACGTCCTGATAATCTGCAATATCAGGTAGTCTACAACGATACCATCGACCGCTATATCATCGGCAACCGCATGGGCTCAACCTGGCTTTCGGCTCCTATCATGCTCACTCCGAAAGAGTATCTTGCATGGACCGAACAGCAGCAGCGCAACAGTTACTTCCGCAAGCAGAACGATGAAATCTTCCAGGCAAAAGGCAAGGAGAAGTTCGATTTCTCAGATATGCACTTCGACTTGGGACCTGCCGAGAAAATCTTCGGTCCTGGCGGTATCAGAGTGAGGACGCAGGGTTCTGCCGAACTCAAGTTCGGTATCAACAAGAAGAGCATCGACAATCCTTCGTTGCCTATCCGCAACCGTAAGACGACGATGATGGATTTTGATGAGAAAATCAATCTCAACGTCAACGGAAAGGTGGGCGATAAGGTGAACATGAACCTGAATTACAACACCGATGCTACCTTCGATTTCGATGCACAGAACATGAAACTGAAGTACGACGGCAAGGAAGATGAAATCATCAAACTCGTTGAGGCGGGCAACGTCTCCTTCCCTTCCAACTCTTCGCTCATCAAAGGCGCCAGCAGTCTGTTTGGTGTTAGAACCGATATGCAGTTTGGCAAACTCAAGCTGCAGATGGTGGCTTCGCAGAAGAAGAGCTCATCGAAGAGCGTATCTACCAGGGGCGGTGTACAGCTCACTCCTTTTGAGTTGAATGTAGCCGATTATGAGGAGAACCGCCACTTCTTCCTCTCCCAGTATTTCAGAAATCATTATGATGCCTGGATGCAGAAACTTCCTAATCTCACCACGGGCATCACCATCAACCGTGTGGAGGTGTGGGTTACCAACAAAACCGGCAATACCACCAATACCCGAAACATCGTAGCCCTGACCGACCTGGGCGAGAACCAGAAACTGAGCAACCCGATGTGGGCGGCGAGCGGACAGGTGCCTTCTAACCAGGCGAATACAGAGTATGCGGCGATGACAGGGCAGTATGCTGCTGCCCGTGACATCGATCAGGCTGCAACCACTCTCGATGGAGGCGGACTGGTTGGCGGAGCCGATTATGAGAAACTGGAGAGTGCCCGTCTGCTCAATTCTTCTGAGTATACAGTCAATACCGCCTTGGGTTATATCTCATTGAAAACCAGTCTGCAGACCGACCAGGTGCTTGCCGTAGCCTATGAGTATACATCGGGAGGCGTTACCTATCAGGTGGGCGAGTTTGCATCCGATCTCAGCGATACCAAGCAGGCACTCTTCGTGAAATCGCTCAAGAATACCAGCAGTAATCCGCGACAGGGCAACTGGGGGCTGATGATGAAGAACGTTTATTATCTGGCTTCTACCGTAGAGAAGGAGAAGTTCCGCCTGGATGTAAAATACCAGAGCGATACCACCGGCGTATATCTCAGTTATATCCCTGAGCAGCAGGTGAAGGAGCAGCCAATCATCCGTGTGCTGGGCGCCGACCGTCTGGATAACAACAACAAGGCACACAGCAATGGATATTTCGATTATGTAGAAGGCTATACCATCTCCAACGGACGCGTGTTCATTCCGAAGGTAGAGCCTTTCGGCAGTTATATGCGTGATTATTTGGTCAAGCGGGGCGTGGCTGCCGACAAGGCAGAAAAGTATGCCTTTACCGAACTCTATGACAGTACGAAGACCGTAGCCAAGCAGATAGCTGAGAAGAACAAGTATCAGATTGTGGGACAGTTCAAGGGCTCTGCAGCCAATGTCATCTCGCTCGATGCCTACAATGTGCCACAGGGTTCGGTCTTAGTTACGGCAGGCGGTATCACCCTGAAAGAGGGCACCGACTATTCGGTAGATTACAGTGCCGGCGAGGTGACTATCCTGAACCAGAGCATCATCGATGCCGGTACGGCTGTCAACGTTTCTCTGGAGAGTAATACCGATTTCGGACAAACCCGAAAAACGATGTTCGGACTGAACTGGGAGTATGATTTTACCAAGAATTTCCAGTTGAGCGGTACTATCCAGCACCTCTCCGAACAGGCGCTTACCACCAAGGTATCCATGGGCTCCGAACCGCTGAAGAACACCCTTTGGGGCATCAATCTTAACTGGCGCAAGGAGAGTCAGTGGCTCACCAATGTGCTTGACAAGATACCATTCCTGCACCTCACCCAGCCATCGCAGATATCCTTTACAGGAGAATTTGCCCAGCTCATTGCCGGTGAGGCAGGCGGCACACAGGACAATGCATCTTATATCGATGACTTCGAGGGTACGAAGACCACCATCGATGTAACGACTCCTACCTCCTGGTTTATATCCAGTGTGCCTTCGCTCAATTTTAAGGACGATTACAGCGATAAGACCGGTCTGAGCAGCGGCTTCCACCGTTCGCGCCTAGCCTGGTATACCATCGATCCGCTGTTCACCCGCCGTGGAAGTTCGCTCACTCCGGGACATATCAAGGGCGACCTCAAGCAGTTGAGTAACCATTATGTTCGCGAGGTCTATACCAAGGAGCTCTTCCCATTGCGCGACCAGAGCAGTTATCAGGGTGCTACCAATACCCTGAATGTACTCAATCTGGCTTACTATCCAAGTGAGCCGGGACCATACAACTTCAATGTAACAGATTTGCAGGCAGACGGAACCCTGCAGAATCCGCAGCGCAACTGGGGCGGAATGATGCGTAAGCTGGATACCAACGATTTCGAGCAGGCAAACATCGAATACATCGAGTTCTGGATGCTCGATCCGTTCATCTATTCCCGCGAAGAGGCTGATGCTGCCGATTATGGTGGCGATTTCTACATCAACCTGGGCGAGGTGAGCGAGGATATCCTGCGTGATGGCAAGAAATTCTATGAGAGTGGTATGCCGGTAGATGGCAGCAAGAGCTACACCTATACCCAGTGGGGTAAGATTCCTACCCAGAGCACCGTGACCTATGCCTTTGCTACCACCAGTGGCAGCAGAGCCTTGCAGGATGTGGGTTTCAACGGACTGACCGATGCCGAGGAGCAGGAATTCTACAAGAGTGCTTATCTCGACCAGATTCAGGGCAAGGTGAACCAGGCGGTATTCGACAGCATCTTTGCCGATCCGGCACGTGATGACTACCACTATTTCCGCGGTTCCGACTGGGATGAGATGCGCGCTCCTATCTTGCAGCGATATAAGTATATCAACAATCCTCAGGGCAACTCGCCTGACAGCGACAGCCGTTCTGAAAGCTATGATACTTCTTATAAGTCAACGCCGGATGTCGAGGATATCAACCAGGATTATACCCTCAACGAATATGAGAAATACTTCCAGTATCGTGTCAGCATCCGTCCGGAAGATCTCGTGGTGGGTAACAATCATATTGTAGATAAGCGTGAATACAGCCAGACCTGGCGTGATAATACCAAGTCTACCGTTACCTGGTATCAGTTCCGCATACCTATCGATGAGTTTGAGAGCCGTCAGGGCAACATCAACGATTTCTCCAGCATCCGCTTCATGCGTATGTTCCTCACCGGTTTCAAAAAACCTATCGTGCTGCGTTTCGGTACCTTCGACCTCGTGATGGGCAAGTGGCGTACCTATGATCAGCCGCTCGGTGCTGCCAGTGGCGGAACCCTCGATGCAAGCAGCGTGAGTCTGGAGGAGAACGGCGAGAAGACACCGGTCAACTATGTCTTGCCTCCGGGTATCAAGCGCGAACAGGATCCTAGTCAGCCTCAGTTGGTTGAGGCGAACGAGCAGGCGTTGAGTCTGGTGGTCAAGAATATGAGCACAGGCGAGGCGAAGGCGGTTTATAAGAATTCTACCCTTGATCTGCGCCAGTACAAGCGCATCCAGATGTTTGCCCATGCCAATGCATTGGAGCAGAATACCACCCGTCTGCAGGATGGTGATCTCTCAGTCTTCATCCGTCTGGGTAGTGATTACAAGAACAATTACTACGAGTATGAAATCCCGCTGAAGCTCACCGAGCCACGCTCCAACTACAACCGCTATGTGCTTGCCGACTGTAAGGCGGTATGGCCTGAGGAGAATATGCTCGATGTGCCGCTGAGTGTCTTCACGGCATTGAAGAAAAACCGCAACAAGGCGAAGGCACAGGGTGTGGCTTCTTATCTCGCTCCTTATTCCATGATGGATGCAGAACATCCGCAGAACAAGATTACCATCGTGGGTAATCCGAGTCTCGGTGAGGTGAAGACCATGATGCTGGGTGTGAGAAACAATTCTGCCGACATCAAGAGCGGTGAGGTATGGATAAACGAACTCCGACTCAAGGAACATAATAATTCGGGCGGTTGGGCTGCCAATGCCAACCTCAACGTACAACTCTCCGATCTGGGTAGCGTGAATGCCACCGGCAGATACATCAGCGAGGGATTCGGCGGTCTGGAAGATGGCGTGGCAAGTCGCACCACCGATAATTACGGTACCTACAGTGTGACCACATCGCTCGAAATGGGTAAGTTCTTCCCTGACAAGGCGAAGGTGAGTATACCTTTATATTATAGTGTAACCAAGGAGAAGACCACTCCTAAGTATAATCCGCTGGATACCGATATGGAGTTGAAGGATGCTCTCGATGCTGCCGGCTCTAAGCACGAGCGCGATTCTATCGAGAATATCGCTGCCACCAAGATTACGCAGACCAACTTCTCTATCTCGAATGCCCGGGTGGGTATCGCTACCAAGCGTCATCCGATGCCATACGATCCTGCCAACTTCTCATTCACCTACAGTCATCAGCATCAGTATACTACGGGTGAAACGACGATGTATGAGCGAAAGGATAACTGGCGCGGAGCCTTGGATTATTCGTGGAGCCCGGTTTATAAGGCTTGGGAACCATTCAAGGGACTGAAGAACAAGAGCAAGTGGCTCGACATTCTGAAACGTTTCGGACTGAACTGGCTACCGCAGAACATAGCCTTCAATACCGAGATGACGCGCGATTACTACGAGTTGCAGGAGCGCGATATGGAAACCCTGATGAGTGGAGCTGCCGGAGTAGACTCCAAGTTGCCGCTCACTTTCAGTGAACAGTTCCTCTGGAACCGTGAGTTCTCCATCAACTGGGATCTGACCAAGAACCTGCACATGAACTTCCAGAGTGCTACCCATGCACAGATAGAGGAACCATATACACCGGTCAACAAGGATCTTTATGCCGACCAGTATCATGCCTGGAAGGATTCCGTATGGACCAGCATCCGCCACTGGGGTGCACCGCTCGACTACAGTCAGAATTTCCAGGCATCCTACAAGGTGCCTCTCAATCTGCTGCCTGTCTTCGACTGGGTGAACAGCGATGCCTCTTACAATGCCAACTATTCTTGGGAGCGCGGTACAGAGGATGAGGAGGGTAACTCGTATGGAAACACCATCAATACCCAGCGCGAACTGACATTGAACGGAAACTTCAACCTGGTGAAACTCTACAACCATGTGCCTTTCCTGAAGAAGGTAAACGATAAGTTTGACCGTACCCAGAGTAGGGCACAGATGCAGCGCAAGAAGCAGGAAAAAAAGAAAAAGAAGCAGGAAGCAAAGGAACAGGTGGCTGATCCGAAGAAGGCGCTGCCTAAGAACAAGCGTGCCTTCGAACGGGAAATCACCCTCCTGCCTGATACCACATTCAAGATACGCCACGGCAAGAATACCAAGCGACTGATTGTGAATGCCAAGACGGAAGACGGCAAAGTGTTCCCGCTTAAATATAAAAAGGTGGATAATAACCAGATCAGAATCATCTCAAAGGTAGATACTGCCATGAAGGTGAAACTCTCCGTACTGGCTAAGGAACCGCTTGATGATAAGAAATGGTATAAGGGATTGCAGTTGGCTAGTCGTCTGGCAATGATGGTGCGCAACGTAAGCATCAACTATCGCAGCAGCTATCAGCTCACCCTGCCGGGCTTCTTGCCTAGTGTGGGTGATGCCTTCGGACAGAAGAAGGTGGGACAGATGGCACCGGGTCTTGACTTTGCCTTCGGTATGGTTGGCGACGATTATATCGAGAAGGCTAGAAACAACGACTGGCTGCTCTGCAACGACAGTATCGCAACACCTGCTACTACCAGCAGAACGGATAATCTTACGCTGCGTGCGACCCTGGAGCCTGTCAAGGATTTCAAGATTGATCTCTCTGCCACACGAACCAAGACCACGCAGAAGAGCATACAGTATATGTATGAAGGAACGCCAACCACCCAGAGTGGAGCCTTCCAGATGACTACCATCTCGCTGAGTTCGGCTTTCGAGGGAATGGGCAATGCCAATTCGGGTTATCGCAGCAAGACCTTCGAGAAGTTTGTCAACTCGCTGGCTGGTTTCAGAGATAGGGTAGAGGCGCAGTATGCCGGAACTGTTTATCCGGCTGGTTCGGCTCTGGCTGGCGGCAAGTTTGATGCTTCCCGCACACCGGTCAACCAGTATAGCAGCGATGTCATGATTCCTGCCTTCCTCAAGGCTTATACCTCGATGGGTGGCAATTCGCTCTCGGTATTCCCGGCATTGAGCCGGATGTTGCCAAACTGGACCATCCGTTACAGCGGACTGGGACGTCTGCCTTGGTTCAACGAGCACTTCAAGAGTGTCAACATCAACCACTCTTACAAGAGCGTCTTTGCGGTTGGCAGCTACAACAGTTACAGCACCTTCCAGGAGTATATGAACGGTCTCGGCTTCGTGAGTGATGCCACTACGGGCAATCCGTCGCCAAGCAGCATGTTCAACATTTCGCAGGTAAGTATCAACGAGTCGTTCTCGCCATTATTGGGTATGGATGTCACATTCAACAATAATATGACGGTGAAGGCAGAATATCGCCAGACCCGTGTGTTGAACCTCAGTATGACGAGTGTGCAGCTGAACGAGGCATTGAGTAAGGACTGGGTAATCGGTATGGGTTACCGCATCAACAACTTCGATGTTTTCGGCTGGGGCGCCAAAGCCTCCCGTTCCAAGTCGAAGGGCGGCAACAAGAATGCAGCCAATAAGAATGCGTCGACCACCAAGACGGTTCAGAATGGAACCAACCATGATTTGAATCTTCGTCTTGATTTCAGCTTCCGCAAGCAGGCAGCCATCGTCCGTGATATAGCCTCAATGGTAAGCAGTGCCAGCAGCGGCAACAATGCTCTGAAACTGAGTTTCTCTGCCGATTATACCTTCAGCAAACTCCTTACCATGAGTTTCTATTATGACCGTCAGACCAACACCCCGCTCCTGTCGAGCAGCAGTTATCCTACCACCACACAGGATTTCGGCCTGAGCATCAAATTCTCGCTGGCGAGATGATGTTTTTATCGCCCAACTGCGGTGCAAAGGTACAATAAAAAAAACATTGCTTTATAAGAATGGGGTCATGTAAATCGGAATCAGGAGTGTTTGCCCATCTTTCTGCAGATCTTTTGTGTAAACCAAGTACGGATTTACTATCCTGTTGGAGAATTTTTGACGGAAAGCATCAAGCGAGGCATGCGTTTTGTATCCAGACGACTTGACCTCTATAGGGCACAACTTACTGCCGCGTGACAACAAAAAGTCGATTTCGTAAGAATGCGTGGCATCCTTTGGAAAAGTATAGTAAAAGAGTCTGTTGCCTGAGGCTCTCAGCATTTGGGCAACCAGATTCTCAAATACGTATCCCATGTTGGTGGATAGCTTGTCGCTCAACAGTTTCTGGTAGATGATGTTCTCCGTATAATCCTTGTCCCAGAAAGCCAAAGTTACGAATAGTCCCGTATCGCCTATGTACAGTTTGTACTTGTTGATGTTGGCTGTCAGTGGCATTCCTACATTCGGATCATCCGTGTGGTACGCAATGTTAACAGTCTTGCTGTCTTCTAAGTTGAGTATCAACTCATCTATTTTCTCAGCAGCCATTCTTCCTACAGCAGAAGTAGGCTGATAGCGGAGCTGGTTCCTGCTCAATTGGGCTGGGATAGACATGAATAGTTTGGATATTTTGCCCGATGGGTCTATCTTTCTGAAATCATCAGCATATAGTTGGAGAATCTGTCGCTTTACGGTATCTACTTGCTGTAGATTGTTAGTGTTAAGATAAGCATTGACAGCTTGTGGCATTCCTCCTACCAACATATATAGGCGTAGCTCTCTCATCTTCAATCTGTTGACTCCCTCGCCTAGAGATATTTTCTTATCGAAAACTTGACGCAGCAGAGGCACGCTAGCTGTGTCCCCCATGGCCCATCTGAACTCTTCGTAATCCATCGGAAACATCTCGATACGATGTTCTTCGCTAGGGATGCTAATGTCCTTAGTGCTCTTATGTATGCTGATAAGTGAGCCAGTCTCTATATAGTCATATCTACCGTCTTTTACCAAATACTTGATGGCTTGTCGGGCTTTCGGACATTGTTGTACCTCATCGAAGATGATAACCGACTTTCGCTCATGCAATGTTTTATTGTAAGCATTCTGCAGGAAAAGAAAAATGAAATCCATATTCATAAGATCATCAAAGAGTGCTTTCACTTCCTTGGAAGCCTCATTGAAATCTATCAAAATGTATGATTCGTATTCATTCTTGGCAAATTCTTCTACGATAGTTGACTTTCCAATACGGCGAGCACCCTCTACAAGGAGGGCTGTACTTCCCTTGGAAATTTCCTTCCATTCAGCCATTTGGCTATATATTTTTCTCTTGAATACCCTATTCTCCATATTTTCAATGTTTTATGGGTGCAAAGTTACATAAAAAATATGTTTTACCAAAATCTTTTTGGCGAAAATATGTCGTTTTACCAAAATTTATTTTTGTGATTTATGTCGTTTTACCAAAATCTTTGCTGCAAAAGTGTGGGCATCTATGTCATTAAGAATTTGAACTGTAGGCAAAGAAAAAGCCGCTAGGATATCGTGTGAGAATATCCTGGCGGCTTTATATGGTAGCTTAAAAAAAATTTATTTCTTGTCGTAAGCATGAACAGGATAGTCGATGGTATAGTGGAGACCACGGCTCTCCTTGCGTTCTATCGCCATGCGGGTGATGAGATAACCCACGTTAATCATGTTGCGGAGCTCGCAGAGTTCCTTGCTTACCTTTACACGCTTGAAGAGATTCTCGGTCTCTTCGTAGAGAAGGTCGAGACGGTCCCATGCTCGCTTCAGACGGAGGTCACTGCGCACGATACCTACATAGTTGCTCATGCATTCGCCAACCTCTTTCACGCTCTGTGTAATCAGCACCTTCTCTTCGTTGGTCAAAGTACCTTCATCGTTCCATGCTGGTACCTTCTCATTGAAGTCGTACTCATCTACATGTTCAATACTGTGCTTGGCAGCAGTCTCGGCATAAACCACAGCCTCGATGAGCGAGTTGCTGGCAAGACGGTTACCGCCATGCAGACCGGTGCATGAACACTCGCCCAGAGCATAGAGACGATTGATGCTTGAACAGCCGTTCAAATCAACCTTGATACCACCACACATATAGTGAGCGGCAGGACGAACAGGGATATACTCCTTGGTGATGTCGATGCCGATACTTAGACACTTGGCGTAGATATTAGGGAAGTGACGCTTGGTCTCCTCTGGATTCTTATGGGTTACATCGAGACAGACATGATCCAATCCGTGAATCTTCATCTCCTTATCGATGGCACGAGCCACGATGTCACGAGGAGCCAAACTCAATCGCTTATCATATTTCTCCATGAAACTTTCGCCGTTAGGCAGACGCAAGATGCCACCGTATCCACGCATAGCCTCGGTGATGAGGAAGGCAGGATGAGTCTCGCCCGGATGATAAAGAGCGGTTGGGTGGAACTGGACAAACTCCATGTCGGCTACAGTTCCCTTGGCACGGTATACCATTGCCTCGCCATCACCCGTAGCGATGACAGGGTTGGTGGTAGTCTGATAAACGGCACCACATCCGCCGGTACACATCACGGTTACTTTGCTCAGATAGGTATCCACCTTCTGGGTGTCAGGATTCAATACGTATGCACCGTAACAGTTGATATAAGGTGTGCGGCGAGTAACACGGGCACCCAAGTGGTGCTGAGTGATAATCTCCACGGCGAAATGATTTTCCTTAATATCGATATCCGGACAGTTGCGCACAGCCTCCATCAGACCGCGCTGGATTTCTGCACCCGTATCATCTGCATGATGAAGGATGCGGAACTCGCTGTGACCGCCCTCACGGTGGAGGTCGAACTTGCCGTCCTGCTGCTTATCGAAGTTGACGCCCCACTGCACGAGCTCCTTGATCTGCTCCGGTGCCATGGTGACAACCTGCTTCACTGCTTTATAATCGCTGATATAATCACCAGCAATCATTGTATCCTGTATGTGCTTGTCGAAGTTATCCACTTCCAAGTTGGTAACTGACGCCACACCACCTTGTGCGAATGACGTGTTAGCCTCGTCGAGCGAGGTCTTGCAAATCATACACACCTTACCTTTATGCGCTCTGGCTACTTTCAGGGCGTAACTCATACCGGCAACTCCTGAGCCGATAATCAGAAAATCATACTTATAAACCATTGAGTTTATTCTTATCTAATTTCAATTTTAAGAACGGGTGTTTATCCTATAAAACAGCCCCATTCTCTCAGAATTAATTCTTAATTCGTTGCAAAAGTAATAATTAATCTTTAAAATGAGTAATAAGAGAGGGATTTTTTGTAATTTTGCAGCGAAATTTAAGGTTATATAGTCTTTTAGACTATCAAAAGGTCGTAAAAACGACAATAATATAAGGTAATAAATCAAAGTTATGGCAGATAGAACTTTTCATAAGCGCTTTACGCTGACGGCACGTATCGGTGTGGCGGTGTTTGCAATCCTGGCTCTCTATTTCTTCTGGGTCAAGCTGGCTATCATCGGCATCTTTGTGGCTATCATCATCGTGGGCATGATAGAGCGCATACTGAATACAACCTATACCTTCAAGATGGTAAAACCGATAGACCTCGATGAGGAGATGGAATATCTCATCATCAATGAGGGCAGGTTCTCTTCCAACAGAAATGTGCCGCTATGTGATGTCACTGATGTACACATCGCCAAGACTTTCTTCGGATTAGACCATTGTGTGGTCATCGAATACGGACATAATAATATTGTGACCGTTCAGCCGGATAATGAAGAGGCATTTATGGAGAGAATCAAAAATAAATAATTTCTTTTAAGTTCAGGTGAACTGATTGTGATGAAAAAGATAATATATATGATGTTAGGGCTGATGATGGTATGGATATCCGTACCGGTGCAGGCCCAGAATGTGATTGAAGATGAGGGAATAGAAACGGTTGATGAGGAGGATGTTTCCGACTCTACACTCGTTGACTCCCTGGCAGCGGATACGCTGGCGCAGAAATTGCCTTGGCCAGAATCGGTGAAGGTGGGTATTGATAAACTCCTTGAGAGCAAGATGTTCGAAACATCACAGGTAGGACTGATGGTCTGGGACCTGTCTGCTGACTCTTGTATCTATCAGAGAAATGAACGACAGCTGATGCGTCCGGCAAGTACGATGAAGCTCCTGACTGCCATTACGGCGCTCGATAAGTTGGGCGGTTCTTACCAGTTTAAAACCACTCTGAAATATACCGGTACCATTGAGAATGGGGTGTTGACGGGTGATGTCTATTGTATAGGCGGTATGGATCCCCGTTTCAACAGCGATGATATGTCGGCATTTGTCAATAGTCTGAAGGATATGGGTGTTGACACCATCCGTGGCAGCATCTATGCCGACCGCTCTTTGAAGGATGTCGACCTGTTGGGTGAAGGCTGGTGCTGGGATGATGACAATCCGGTGCTTTCGCCACTGGTGTTCCAGCGCAAGGACATCTTTATGGATAAGTTTCTTGCCAAGCTCCGTGAGGAGGGCATCGAATATTCCTGCTTTGGGGCTTCAGAGAAGACTTGCCCTGCGAGTGCCTTTACGGTCTGTACCCGATTCCATACGATGGATCAGATTCTGCACAAGATGATGAAGGAGAGTGATAATCTCTATGCCGAGAGCATGTATTATCAGATTGCGGCTTCTACGGGCAATAAATGGGCGAGTGCCAAGAGTGCCCGGAATGTGGAAAGACAGCTTATCCGTAAGATAGGACTCGATCCGGCAAGATATAAACTGGCTGACGGCTCGGGACTTTCGCTCTATAATTATCTCAGTGCCGAACTGGAGGTGAAACTGCTGCGTTATGCTTATCTCAACGGTAATATCATGGACCATCTGAAGCATTCGCTGCCTATCGGTGGGGTAGATGGTACGTTGAAGAAGCGTATGAAGAACAGTTTTGTGCATGGCAATGTGAAAGCGAAGACGGGTACGCTGACGGGCATCATCTCATTGGCGGGTTACTGTACCGCAGCCAATGGTCATGAACTCTGTTTCGCCATCATCAACAATGGTATCATGCATGGCAATAATGCCAGACACTTTGCAGATAAAGTATGTACTTTGCTCTGCCAACCGTGAGCGTTAGTTGATAGTTTATAGTTGATAGTTAATAGTTTTATGGAGGAAATTCGTAAGTTTGTAGATGAAATGATAACATGGGCAGGAGTCACCGGTGATTTCGTGCCGATGCTGCGCCATATCTTGCTCACCATTACTGCCATCCTCTTGGCGATGTTGAGCGATTTCCTGTGTCGCAAGATACTGGTTCCGCTCATCAGTAAGATTACTGATAAGACGGATATCACTTGGGATGATGTGCTGCTGAACAAGAAGGTGCTCACCTCGGCTTGCCATATTGTGCCGGCTGTGGTGATATGGTCGCTCATGCCGCTGATTTATCTGGAATATCCGATATTCAAGGAGATATTGGAGCGGGCTACGGGCATTTATATCGTGGTGATGTCGGTGCGTACGGCTCTGGTCTTCATCGGGTCTTTTAAAGGACTGGAGGATTCTCAGGAGCGACGCTCATCGGCTCAGCAGTATTTCCATACTTTCTGCGGTGTTCTCAGGGTATTGATGCTCTTTGTGGCTGGCGTGGTGGTGGTTGCCATCCTGCTGGGCAAGAGTCCGATGACCCTCTTTGCCGGTTTGGGTGCTACCTCGGCAGTCCTGATGCTGGTCTTTAAGGATACCATCACGGGATTGGCGGCTGGTGTGCGTCTTACCAGCAATGATATGTTGCATAAGGGCGACTGGATTACGGTGAAGTCGGTGGATGCCAATGGTATTGTTGAGGATATGTCTCTCACGACCGTGAAGGTGCGCAACTTTGATAACACCATCGTTACTATTTCGCCTACTACCCTGGTGAACGGTTCGTTCCAGAACTGGATTGGTATGCAGAAGAGTGGTGGACGAAGAGTGAAGCGCGTGGTTTACTTCGATTTCCGTAGTGTCCGTCTGGTGGATGAGACATTAAAACGTAATCTGCTTGCCAAGCATTTCGCCACCGAAGATTCGTTTAAGCTGAAGGAGTCGTTGCAGAAGGCGATAGATAAAGATATACAAGAAGGGAAGGATATTGAGGATTTAAAGAATCCTGCAGCCCTTGCCCCTACCAATCTTCAGCTTTACCGTAAATTCATGGAGAAGTATCTGCGTCAGCGTCCGGAGGTCAATACCGATCTTACGTTGATGGTGCGCCACATGGAAGCCACGCAATGCGGTCTTCCTATCGAGTTCTATTTCTTCATTAAGGATAAGGTATGGGTGAATTATGAGCACATTCTCGCCGATATCATGGAGCATGCCTATGCCTTGGCGAATGAGTTCGGTCTGAAGATTTACGAGCAATATCCGGAACAGTAATTACTTTGAACATTGAATTTTATGAATAGTTTTTCGGCTGTCATTATCCATTGGTTTCGTGAGTATGGTAGGGATTTGCCTTGGCGCGAAACCAAGGATCCTTATGCCATCTGGCTGAGCGAAATCATCCTTCAGCAAACCCGCATCGCACAGGGATGGGAATATTGGGAGCGGTTCATGAAGACCTATCCCAAAGTTGAAGACTTGGCTGCAGCCAGCGAGGATGATGTCTTGAAACTCTGGCAGGGATTGGGGTATTACTCGCGAGCCCGCAACCTTCATGCTGCTGCCAGACAGATAGTAGAGCTCGGTCATTTCCCTGATACGCTTGAAGGTATCAAAGCCCTGAAAGGGGTGGGCGATTATACTGCAGCAGCCATCGGTTCTTTTGCCTTTGATATTCCGGCGGCAGTAGTAGATGGCAATGTGTACCGGGTTCTTTCACGTTACTTCGGAATAGATACTCCTATCAACTCAACGCAGGGGAAAAAAGAGTTTGCTGCGTTGGCTCAATCACTCTTGCCAGGTTCATCTGCTCAGCAACTTTCTGATACAGCATTATCGCCTGTTGCTGCCTATAACCAGGGTATGATGGATTTCGGAGCTATCCAGTGCACTCCTCAATCTCCAAAATGTCTTGTCTGTCCGCTTGCCGAAACCTGTGAGGCGTTGAGGACTGGAAGGGTAGAGGAGTTGCCGGTGAAGAACAAGACACTGAAGGTGAAAACGCGCCATCTCTCCTATATATATATAAGGTGTAAAGGCGAAGTGGCTATCCACCGTCGCGGCGAGGGTGATATCTGGCAAGGATTGTGGGAACCATATAACGCATCAGATGCTCCGCAACTGCCTGCCTTTGTCCATAATCCTCTTCTCCTGGCTAAGGATGTGAAGCATGTACTTACCCATCGCATCCTCCTTGCCGACTTCTATCTGCAGGAAACAGAAACCCGCCCCCTGCTCCCTGATGATTATATCTGGGTGAAAGAGGACGGGATAGAACAGTATGGTGTTCCAAGGTTGATAGAAATCATGTTGGAAATGGTTCAAGCTAAATCATAAAAAAGAGGGTGTGTCATAAGGCCATGACACACCCTCTCTTATTTATATATGTTCTGTTAGATATTTCGTCTCAAGCTAGAATTAGTAATTCTGTGCTTCAATCTGGAAGTAGCTCTGTGGGTGGTTGCAGACTGGGCAAACCTCAGGAGCCTTCTTGCCTACTACGATATGTCCGCAGTTAGAGCACTGCCAGATGCAGTCGCCGTCACGAGAGAAGACGAGCTTGTCCTGTACGTTCTTCAAGAGCTTGCGATAACGCTCCTCATGATGCTTCTCGATTTCAGCAACCATCTCAAACTTAGCTGCAATCTCCTCGAAACCTTCTTCGCGAGCCTCCTTTGCCATGCGTGGATACATATCGGTCCACTCATCGTGCTCACCATTGGCAGCAGCTTCCAGGTTCTTCTCTGTATCCTGGATAGCACCGCCCTCCAGATACTTGAACCACAACTTAGCGTGCTCCTTCTCGTTAGCAGCTGTCTCCTCAAAGATATTAGCTATCTGTACAAAACCGTCCTTCTTTGCCTTGCTTGCAAAATAGGTATATTTGTTACGAGCCTGTGACTCACCAGCGAAAGCCTCCTGGAGGTTCTTCTCTGTCTTTGTTCCTTTTAATTCCTTCATAATGTATTCTGTATTAAGTTATTAATATGTTCTTTATTAAATTCTTTTGCAAAGAAAATGCAAACGAGCGCAATGAAAGCTTGCTTTCAAATTGCCGAGTGCAGCTTTTCTTATGCAAAGATATTGAAAATATTTCAAATATACAAATAAATTAAGAACTATTTAACTTTTTGGCGCTTATTTAAATAAAATAAAGCAAAACAGAGCATGGCAACACCGAATATCCACGAGATGATGGCACTCGTTACCATACCCAGCGTATGAGTGAATCCCGCCACAATGAAGGTGAGGAAACTCACACAGGCTACAGTCAGGGCGTATGGCAACTGTGATGATACATGATGTACATGCTTACATTCCGCTCCCGCACTCGCCATGATAGTAGTATCGCTGATAGGAGAGATATGGTCGCCACATACTGCACCAGCCATACATGCCGAGATAGAGATGATGCGCAAAGGATCAGCACCAGGGAATACGGCGATGCAGATAGGAATCAGAATACCGAAGGTTCCCCAGGAGGTGCCCGTTGCAAATGCCAGGAAGCCTGCTACCAGGAAGATGATGCCCGGAAGAAGCATCTGAAGTTCTGAGGCACTGCTCGCTACAACCGATGATACATATTCTGCCGCACCCAGCGAGTCGGTCATACTCTTCAGCGTCCATGCCAAAGTAAGAATCAGAATGGCTGGTACCATCGCCTCGAAACCCTTGATGAGACTACTCATCGCCTCATCGAAAGGTAAGGTCTTGCGAATGGTAAACATCATGATGGTAAGAATCAGGGCTGCCAATGAACCGATTACCAGGCCCACAGAGGCATTGCTCGCAGCAAAGGAATCTACAAAGTTGAGATAGTTGGCATTATCGGCATCGAAGAATCCGCCCGAATATACCATGCCCGCCATGCAGAAGATAATCAGCATGATGATTGGAATCACCAGGTCGCTCACGGTTCCCTTGTTCTTGGAATCCTCTTCCTGTTTGGCTCCTACACCATGCTCAACAATCTGCAGTTTGGTATCACTCACTTCATCGAGTTTTCCGCCATTGGTTCGCTCGTACCATTCCTTCAGTCTTGCATCATACTTGCTCATCGCCTTGAAGTCGAAGCCCAGTATCACGATGCCAAACATAAAGAGGATGGTAAAGAATGCGTAGAAATTAAAAGGTATCGCCTTGCAGAAAAGTGCCAGTCCGTTCTCACCTCCCGATACGAAGCCAGATACCGCAGCTGCCCAACTCGAGATAGGGGAGATGATGCAGACCGGAGCGGCTGTAGAATCGATGAGATAAGCCAGCTTCTCCTTGGTAACACCATTGCGCACAGCGATAGGACGCATCACTGAACCCACCGTAAGGCAGTTGAAGTAATCGTCGATGAATATCAGAATGCCGAGCAGGATGGTAGCAATCTGCACCCCAATCTTCGAGTGTACGTGTTTGGAAGCCCAACGGCCGAAAGCAGCCGAACCACCCGCCTTGTTCATCAGTGAAACGATGCTGCCTAATACCACCAGGAATACCAGAATGCCCACGTTCCATGGGTCGGAGAGGCAATGTATCAAACCGTATGCCTTGGCATCATCGCCTTCACCTACAGTGTGATTTGTCAGGTGAACGAGGAATCCGTCGAAACCTGTTCCCATCGAAATGCAATATTGAACGGCACCCAGTATGATACCGATAAAAAGAGAAGAATAGACCTCCTTCGTCTTTAGTGCCAGAGCAATGGCGACGATAGGAGGCAGTAACGACCATGCGGTCCCAATCATGTTGTAATCCATTTTCTTTTTGTTTTGCTTAATAATTATTTTTTTTTCTTTACTTCCCAGTGTCCACTATATCCACTGCCGACATAGACAATATGTGGCATCTTTGCTATATGGCGTTTGATGGTTCTTAATCCTTTTCCTGATGAAGAAGCCAACTCTTCGGTCGTAATTGTAGGATAAATTGCTACTTGTTGCTCAATCCATTTATCTAAATCATCACCTTGAGTGCCACCTTCAGTATCATCTTGGGTATCACTTTCTACATAATGCGTTTCCATGTTAGGATGCTCCTCTTCCCAAATATCAATAATATTAGGAAAAGTGATGGTAAACTGTGCCCTGTCGGAGAAGAACTTTGGTAGCATCTTTTCCGAAAAGTTAGGTAAGGCCTTGATAGGGTCGATTATCTTACCCATACCAGAGCCTTTACGCTCCATAAATCCGAGTTGAGCAAAGATGTCGGCAATGACAGGATTGCGTCTTATGGCTGGAATATCCTCGATGTTCATTTCTTGTATGATACGACCTTCCGGCATGGAACCTGGCGAATAGATGACAAGTCGGTCATCATACATATCCACATGCACCTCGCTGCCCAGTATCAGGTAGTCGCGATGAGCCAGTGAGTTCGTAACGGCTTCCATGACACTGCGTTCCATATATTCGGGTATTTCTATGCGTTGCATAGGTTCCTTATACCACATCTTGCGAGAATTGCGGCGGATGAACGACATGGTGTCTTCCAAAAGTGTTACCAGTCCGCCTGTAATCTCAGTGCTGTCTAATGCGTCTATAGTTCCACCAGCCTTAGTTTTTCCATTCCATCTTGTGCAGAACACACGGTTCTGGCGCAGAGGACATTCATCTGCCATGAGTAGTCCTGCATTGGTCAGTATGCCATCCTTATCCACAAGTCCAAAGGAACGATAAAACTTGTTGTCGAAACTCGAACCATTCCAAGCGTAATAGCGGCTGCGTAACTTACTGAAAGCATAGTCTTCAAACATCTCGTCACTAGGGCGAGCATCAAACGAAGTGTTTCTCCCTTGTAGCATCAAACGCTTATGCTCTGTAGCGCCAGCAATGACCGACTCGTTGTCTATACGAACAAATGTTTCAAGCGCACCATCGTCCATATAATAAGGTGTATCGTTGCCCGACAATACATGAAGAATCAAGATATCCTTACCATCTACCAACTCTATCTTCATGTTTATTTGTGGCACAGGGTCGATGCGTTCCTTTATTTTCTGGCTAATAAACTCGGCATCCCTTTTTGCGTCTGCCAAGCCTACAATCGTATCGTCATCGGCAATGCCAAATAGCAAGCAGCCGCCTTCGCCGTTGGCAAAGGCAGAAACGCTTTTCAGCCAGCTTTTCACCTTGCGGTGCTCCACCTCTTGCTTTTTGTCGTATTCGGTGGTTTCACCTATGTATTTAGAAATATCTTTTAGTGTATCTTCTGCCATAATTGTTCTTTGTAAAATTGTGGGATGCAAATATAATCATTTCTTTTGAAATAACGCTGCTCGTTGGGATATTTTTTATTCGTTTTACTTTCAATATTTTCTTTTTTAAAAAGCCTACATCCTACACTCATCCATCTACAACCCCAGTGTTTATCGGCATTTCGGCTAGTGTATGCAGCGTCTTTAGCCTACACAGAGCCTACACTGGGCTACATCGGTTGCTTGCTGGGGATGTAAACTTCCGCTTCCCATGATATAATGTTATGGAAGCGGAAGAAAAGTTGGACGGAACTAGAAGTGTTGGTTAATCATAAGCTCTGACTAGTTAATCAGAAGCTGTAACTACTTAGTTATAAGCTATAACTAGTTAGTCAGAGTTTATGATTAACTCTATCTCTTAGAAGCGATATATTTTACTACCTTGATAGGCACTCTATATCCCTATAAGCATTCAAGTTTCTTCCTTCTTTTTACAAGATATACCATGCCATTGCTTCGTCTTTTCGACGTGAAACCTAGTTCTCGTTTTAGAATGGTGCCTAACTTCTGGTTGCGGTTGTCGGAACGAGTGTAGTGAGGGAAGTGAAGGGTTGTCAAGGCATTAGAATCCATACTGAAGTAGCTCTCATACGGAAAGAATCTGTAATCGCCAAGCATTCGGATGATTATTTTTCGATTCGGGAAGAATTTAACACAATTTCCTTGTATATGTCGAGGATTATGTGTATTTTTGCGACACAACAGCTAACAATATAATGAATACTTATCCTAGGAGAAGAGAAAATGGCAAAATATATCAAGCAACAGTTGCCCGACCTCAACGGGAAGGGAGAAGACAAGAGCTATTATCGCATCCAGAAATATGGCAATGTGAGTACCGACAAACTGCTTCATCGCATTTGTGATAGGGGAGGCAGTGGGTTGAGTCGCGGCTCGGTGGCTCATGTGCTGGACACGGTGTCGGAGGAGCTTGCCTACTTGTTGGCTAGTGGCTATTCGGTCACGATAGATGGCTTCGGAACTTTCTCGGCGAGCATCGGTGTGAGGGAGGACAAGGAGCAAGATACGATGGATGGCGACGAGGTGAAGCGAAACGCCCGAAGCCTGGAGGTGAAGAACGTGACCTTTCGCTCAGACAAGGAGTTGGTGAAAGAGGTGAACCGCCGTTGCGAATTGGAGCGAGCAGGAGTTCGTCGAGTGCATCGCTCTAAATATAATAAGGAGGAGCGTTTGCAACTAGCCCTCGATTATCTCTCAGACCCAGCCCATCCATTCATGCGCATCGCCGACTATGTGAAGCTGACTGGACTGTCAAGAACCGCAGCCACCTTGGAACTGAAAGAATTCAGGGAAAATCCTGAGTCGGGACTGGATACGAGTGGCAGAGGGACGGCAAAGGTATATATCAAGAGGACGATAGATAAATCAAACGAGTAAATTTGAAAAGTACAATTAAGTGGTCGAATTCGACCACTTAATTGTTATGATTTCCTTTTAGAACATATAGGAAAGATTGCACATGAGATTCTTGTTCTGTTTGATTTCTGCTCCGCTCTCTTTGTAGATGTTAAGCATGCCATTAGCTAGTGTAAAGTTGACTTGCACACCATAGATTCTGAAACCACCACCATATTCCAAAGATGTGTTGAATTTCTTCAAGCTGGCATTGTCATAAGCATCATCTTCATCATAAGATAAGTCTTCATGGTTGGTTTTTAGTTTTGCAGAAAGCACATAATCTAAACCTATACCACCATAGAAGAATAGTTGGAATTCCTTGCTGAAATTCAAACGATATTCTAGATGAACAGGCAGATAGAGCGAGTGTTCATTCAGTGTCGGTTCAAACTCGATGCCATCGTATGATATTGGTTTACTCTTAGAATGATAATACTCGTAGTATAATCCTGTATCTATTCCGAAACCATATTTGAATAATGGTTCAACTCTGAAACCTGCTTGGATGCCAGACAAATGCTTTGTATCATCCCAGTAGCCCATCTTGTTCGTTTCACCTTCTTCCTTGACAGCCCATTGCTTCTGAACGTAGCCAACGGAGAATCCAAAGACACCTTGCTCATCATCTGGACAGTTGAAATCCCTGTGAACTTTTGTTTTATATCTGCTATGGGATGAGGTGGAACTTGTTGTTGGGGTGTATGTTGTAGATGATGTGCTACTTGTCGTTGTGGAAATGGTAGAACTTGATGCCTGTTGGGCATTCTCATTTCCGACAGGGACTGGTGCTGGTATCGCAATATCATGCTCTACTTTGTAAACAAGTTGTTTGATGTCTTCAGCCGTTTTCATTCCTTGTTTGGTGAGCTGTCTATTTGCTAAATATGTTGCTAAGTTTGGGTCGTTTGCAGCTTTTCGTAGCCAAAATAAAGCTTGTTGCTTGTTATGCTTAATGGCGGAAAGCCAACAACCATAATAAATCATTCCCATCAAGTCGCCCTGTTCCGCACCTTTTTTATACCAGAGTCCTTCTTGCTCTTGTCTTCCTTCATTTGCGTCAAATAAGGCAATTAGGTAATAAGATGGGATGTAGCCTTTATCTGCTGAAAGCTGTAGCGCATTTCTTAATTCTCCATCTTCAATGTCTAGATTGTCGCTCATGTTGTCTAACATCATGAGGTAGCCAGCTGAGGCACTTCCGTTTTTTACGGCAGCTCTATACCAATATAATGCTTTTGTTTGGTCTTTTTCTCCTCCTAAGCCACATGCATATAGAGAAGCGAGTAGAGCTTGAAAGTCTGCTTTTACTTCCTGAGCCCATTTGTATGTAATTAATTTCTTCATAAGTTCAATGCTAGATGAATAGTTGTCAGTGTTTAAGGCATCAAGACAATTGAATAAACATTCTACAGGTTCTTTCCATTCACCAATATGCATGGTATATTGGCTTATGTCATGGAAACTTGCAAGTTGTAGCTTATCCATTAAAGCAACGACGCTACTAGCTCCCTTCTTATCAAAGCGTTCACCTGCTAATGCTTTATTGCAAAGGCTGAGGCTCTCGCTGTATTTTTGCTTATCGTAGGCATCCAGTGCTTTACAGAATGAGACATAAGGGCTATTTCTATTTGAAAATGAAATAATCTTTTTCTCACCTGTACTATAGATGATTTGGCGTATGGTTTCTTTTCTCAAAGCGGGTATGTTTTGCTTGACTTCTATAACGATATAAATGTCTGTGCTGCCAACTTTGTTAAGTACAGTACCGACGTTGCCAATATCTCCTAGCTGACTAATGAACCCAGTTGTGGTCTCGAAAGAAGGTATTGCATACGACTCTGTGATTATTGGTGCAGAAAAAGTCATTCTTAGATGATTCTTATATTTCTTCGTTATGAGGGCCAAGTAGGAATTGAGCATTACCTCTTTTTGGCTGTTAATATCATCGAAGGTGGAAATCTTTGGGGTAGAACACAGTTCGAAGATTTTACGGTCATTGCTCAGATAAGTAACGCCACCATTGCTGAATTGTGGCAACAGTGAACAAAACTTGATGGCAGCTCCTAAGGCTTCATCTTTTTGTGCTTCTGTAGCAGTTTGTCCAAAGGTAATCAAAGGACAAAGTGCAAAAAATAAGAGAAATAACTTTTTCATATCATTCACATTTTATGTTATTAATAAGCCATCCTTTATTGTATGACTTTTGTTTTTCTATTCGCTCTACATCGAAGCTATACTTTCCCATGTTATAATGGTAGCTCACTTTTTCTACAGAGGTAAGTTTTAAAGCTTTTGTTGCCATCAAATAGTTGAATACGGATAAATAGTCAGCTTTGTGGTTCTTGCTGTCGAATGAATTTATGGATGTGGCATTGGTGTTAAGTGTCGTTGCCAAAGACATAAAGCCTATTCCATGTTCGGCAGGAGAGATGAATAATGAGGAGTCTCTTGTCTCTTTGAGTGTCTCGAACATTTTGCCACCAACAGAGGTTATGACCCATTTATATTCAACACCTTTGATTCGTTCAACGTTGAGGTGTAATGTAATAGCTCTTTTTTGCCCAAGATATGTTCCCCAACATTTGACGATGGCAGTCCATGTGGAGTCTGCATAGTTTAGCCTGTAGTTGTTGCTGATGGCATATTCAATAAAATCAGAAGCAAGTTTTGTTGGCTTCTTGTTCTTGCCCATGAAATTGTCAAGATTGAATAGCGTCAGCATATTCTTTACTCTGTCTTCCTTATATTTGATGGAATCCTTGTTGACAATGGGCTTTTTGCCATCGTACGTGATGTCATAATTGAAACGCTGCATAAATTCGTCAATTTGCTTTACCTTGAATTGTAGCTCCAACTCGTCTATATAGGTTGCGGCAAACTGTGCAAATGCATTGTGATATGTGAACAATACCAGCATTATTATTAAAAATCTTCTCATGTTCTTTACATCTTAACAGTTTCTACTACGTTTACATCTCCAAGTTTTAAATCCCAAAACTCTCCAAGGCTTCCGTCGGTAACTTTTGTGACATATACTTTGATGTCTTTTTGTGTTCTGTCTCGATAGATGATGTTGTCTTTGGTTCGTCCTGTGAAATATTGGAATATTGATACTGTGCCTTGATAGCGGTCGCCAACTTTATAAAGATTGCTGATGATGCAAGTTTGTGCCTTTTGTATTTTGACTTCTACATATTTGAGATTTTCTAGACTCTCTAGATAATCGTTAAGTTTGACCGAACGTTTGTTGATAACGTTGCTATATCTTAGGGTGGAGATTTCCATCTTGACGGCTGGGTATGTTTTTCCATCTATGTCTGTGTATGGTAGCCCATTACCCATAAAGAAGGATAGGATGTTCTGTTTGTAATGTTGCTTTACAGCTTTGTCTTGACTTTTGTCGCCAATAATCTCTAGACCATACTGAAAAGCCTCTATGGTCTCTTCGCAACGAGCCTTGAAACTTTCGATTTCTTCTTGGTTCAGGTCATTGGTCTGTGCTTGTATGCTTATGCTACATACCAACAATAGTGTCATTATTACTTTTCTCATAACTCTGTAAGATTTTATTGTTTGTACATTTCGTGAACTTTTAGATATGTCAGTTTCCCATTGGAACCTGCTGTTTGGTCAACGTTCATAACCTTGACTAGGTTTCTGGCAATACTCAAGTTGTTGAGGTATGTTGAGGCATATTTGGTGGCGACAACCGTTTTGCCATCTCTTCCCACAACTTCTACCTTTGCTTGTGGCGTGGAGAAAAACTTTGACAAAGTCTGATTTACCAGATTTATTCTATCTTTAATGGAAGTAGTACTGCTTCCTATGGCAGTAAGATAACAGGCAATATCGCCTTCTTCGTTTATCGTGCTTGAAGGTTGCTGTCCGTTGGTACTTGTATTTGGAATATCAGAAACAGCTTGTAGTTGTGTTTCGTAAACAGGGTTTTGTCTTCCTTCTGTTGATTTGCTAGTCCTTCTTTTTGCTCCTTCTAATAGTATGTTCCAGTCGGGCTCCATGTTGTTGCTGACCATGATCTGTAACGCTTCTGTAAAGCAAATAGTGAAAGCACCACCTTCTTCGCAGGCGGCAGATGTTTCGCCAGGTTTGCTAGATGAGGCGATGATGCTTCCCTTTACTTTCAGGAAAAGGTCGCGATAAAAGTCGCAAGGTGCTTTTGACATCTTGGTGGCTCCTTTCATCTCTGGAACGTCTTTCTGTGGTATGGCATTGGAAAGGCTGTTGCAGAGGTCGCCTAATACGATTGTAAGTCTTGGTCGTTTTGCCTTTATTCTGTTCAATACTTGTGACAGAGAATAATATTGGGAGGCGTTCCACGGTGTGCGGTATGGGTCTACTACTAATTGCATCCATGGAAATTGGTCTTGTTTCTCTTGCGGAGAGCGACCTCCGTGTCCTGAGTAATAGAAGATGACAATATCGTCGTTACCACAGGATAGATTGTTGAGGGCAGTTTCTAGTTTGGTACGGCAAAAGTTAGAAGGACTTCCTTCGTACCATTGAAAGTCTTTCTTGTAGTTTAGAAAACTAGCCATAGTCTCAAATTCTATCTTCATGCGCTGGTAATCGCAGGTTACAGATGGGCCGATACCCATGCTTCCCGGCTTTTCGCCAGGACATTTGGTGTTGGCAAATATGATAGCGTGAAGGGTCTGGCTATTTGCTGGGATAATCATGATGGTTGTCCAAAACATGATTGCTAAAAGTTTCTTTATTGTTTCCATGTTGATAAGTTTTTGATGTATTCGTCGTTAGGAAGTACTTGGTTGAGCCAATGCAACATAGTTCTCATTTTGAGAATCTGATATGTCTCTTCTTTGTGCCCTTGTTTTTGGATTCTTAGTTCTTCGGTGCCTAATGAATATAATAAGATGTAAGTTTCTTTTCCTTTGTGGCATCTTAATGCACAATATGGATAGAACATTTGCTTAACTGGTGGATAGTCACTACGAAGTAAACCATCTTCTTTCATGAGGAAATTGAAGATTGCTATGTTTGCTGGGCTTATTTTTCCGTAAGCCTTGTACACCTTGTAATGCCCGATGCTATCTTTCAAAAGCGAGTCTGGTTGTTGAGGACTTGCTATCGTGTATAGCAGAATTCGGTCAACATCATGAATGTTGGATAAGAGAAGGCTGTCTTTGATGGTTTGTGAACTGTCCTTAGCTCCTTTGCCAAGGAATGATTTGTCATTAGATGTTCGGGGCGCATTCTTGTGAATGCAACAACTCGATAGAAAAGCTGTAATGACAATGAGTAGTGGAGTCATGATGCTCCTTGGATGATATTTGTCCATACACTCTCATCTGTGCCTATAGTCCACCCGATTCGGCTTTAAATAAAACAAAACAAGCGTGGGAACTATTGAATATTGTTTCCACGAGGTTCCGGAAAGACCCACTACCAAACAATAAACAATAGCCCACGCTTTTAGATATATTGATTCCTCATGAGAGGATACAATATGCCCTAAGCGTGAGCGTCATTGCCATCACCCTTGGTAGTGAAATTTTCCGGATTTCGTAGAAGGGTAATATCTTTAACGCTCAAGTTATCTAACATGTTGAGTCTTCAATGTAATTAGTCTCTGCTTCTTACTCAGACTCGATGCAAAGGTAATGATATTTTTTGAAATTCCAAGTTTTTTCGTGATTTTTTTTGAGAAATATGTTATTTTACCTAGTTATTTTGCTTTTTAGTTGCTCCATAATGGTTCTTCTTGCCAATTGGATGGAAAGCCCATTGCCGTAATGTCCACATTGGGGTATGAGCTTACCAACTCTGCAAGTTTTTGGGAAAAATTGTTGTTTCTCCGTATGGCGTTTAGCATATATGCCAAGCAGCTAAGTTGAGCATAAAGCTTGTTGGCTGGTATTTCAGTATTGCAAATCCATGCTTGTTTTAGAGCTTTTGGAATTGCAGGGGGCATAGGATAACTGCGATTCCATATGCGTGCATGATGGGCACAACAATTTCGTAAAGCTGTAATACTGACAACCCAACTTTCTAAGATGACATGCTGTGGAAGACCGAAGTTTCGAGCGACAGCTTTCTTGGCTTTTGTGTCGCTGAAATTAAAGTACATTTTGGATAAAACACCAAAAGAGACAACTTCCAATGTTTTCCAAACTGGTGGAAACGAAGGCTTGTCGTATTTCTTGAAATGTTCTTTGATGAAATCTTCCTTTGAACGATGGAGTTCACGATCAACACTTGTGATGTTTTCAAGAAAGAGGTGCTCGTTTTCTGCTTTCTGCATATCAAGAAACCAAAAAGCTCCATGTGTCAGAGAAAAGATATGCATCATTTTTGTCCGAAAGGCAATTTCTATTCGGGCGATAGCCATAAAAATCGGTTCTCTAAGTGAATTGTCGAATTCATAGAGTTGTATGGCATTTTCAAATAAAGAGCCTGGTTTGAAGATATGAGACAACTTGTCCGTTTCCATTGGTCGAAAATAATTGGCGAGCCTAAAATAACTGATAGTCCCCAATATTTCTTTTGCAATGGATTCGTTTGAAATAAGTAGACCACGATTTTTTCAAAAGAGTGATTTGCTCATCTAATGTTAGCGGTTGTTTGGTATATTCCATAATCTATAAAAATAAAAGTTCCACCCTGGTACGCATCGTTGAGAGGCGTGGTGGACTCTGTCAGTTGCAAAAGTACAACTTTTATTTTAATCTTCCAAATGTTTCTGGCAAAAAATGCAATATTGGGGCAAAATCATTAAAAATGAATAATATTTTGCCATCAAATGTGGGATGTATTGAAATATTCCTTATCTTTGCCCTGTGGAATAGCGACTTTTAAAAAGCAAGTATTCATCAACTTAAATTATGGAGGAATTATCATGAACATCAACACAGGTATCAAGCAAGCGGCTATCATTGCCATCGGCATCGTAGCCCTGGGATTAAGCATCAAGTCGGGTTTGGAAGGCTTGGCTGGCAAGGATCGTAAGGTGGTGGTAAAGGGCTTGGCGGAGAAAGAGGTGCCTGCCGACAAGGTGACGTGGCCTATCGTTTCCAAGGAAATAGGCAACGACCTGCCTGAACTCTATCAAAAAATAAATGCCACCACGAGAACCATCAGAAGCTTCCTGCTGGCAAATGGCGTGAAGGCGAGCGAAATCAATGTCAATGCACCTGTGGTCATCGACCTCAATGCAGAGCGATATGGCGAAAACCGCCAGGGCTATCGTTATAACATCACGTCGATTATCACCGTTACTTCACATAACGTGAAACTGGTTCGCAGCATCATCGCCCGTCAGGGTGACCTGCTCCAGAAGGGCGTCGCTATCGTGGATGGTGGCTACGAGAATCCGGTGAAGTATGAATATGTTGCTTTCCGACAGATGAAACCTAAGATGATGCAGGAGGCAATAGAGAATGCTGAGAAGACTGCTGCACAGTTTGCCGAAAACAGCAAGAGCAAGATTGACAAAATCATGAATGCCGACCAGGGACAGTTCTCGATAGAGGATAGAGATTCCAACACTCCTTATATTAAAAAGGTAAGGGTGGTGACCACGGTTACCTATTCCTTGAAAGACTAGTAAAAAACTAGTAATCGGAAAAATCTAGTAATTATATATATCAATGTACGAAATGAAAAAAATGATTTACATGGTGATGGCGCTTGCCTCACTAAGCTACTCTACCCAGACAATGGCGCAATCACAGGGATTGCAGAAAAAGGTGAATGCCTACTTCCTGCAGTCGCTCAAAGCGCAACAGAAAGCATTGGAGAAAGACGGTAAGGCAGAATTCGCTAAAAACACACCTCTTGACACTAAGCTCCAGGCTGCTATCGACGGCAAGGATATCGCGAACTACCAGAAGATGGTATGGACAGCATGGTGCGATGCCAACAAGAACCTGCAGGAAGAGAAACTCATCGAGCCTGAAGATTTGAAGTTGGCAAAAAACAGCTCCTGGAATCTGCCTCAGTGCCTGGAGCCTAATGCCGTGATGCCTTATTATTATGGTAAGAAGGGCGTGGCTGCCGACGGAAAGTTCCCGCTCTTCCTGTATATCCATGGCTCGGGTCCTAAGGACAGAGAGTGGTCTAATGGCATCAAGCTCGGTCTGAGCTTTCAGGATTCTCCTTCCATCTATTTCATCCCTCAGATTCCTAACGAGGGTGAATATTATCGCTGGTGGCATCTTTCCAAGCAGTATGCTTTCGAAAAACTGATTCGTCAGAACCTGGTGAATGGCGAGGTGGATGCCAACCGTCTCTATGTGTTCGGCATCAGTGAAGGTGGATATGGAAGTCAGCGTCTCGCTTCCTTCTATGCCGACTATTGGGCTGCAGCGGGTCCGATGGCTGGTGGTGAACCTCTGAAGAATGCGCCTGTGGAAAACTGTGCCAACATCGGTTTCTCGTTCCTCACAGGCGCTGATGATACCGGTTTCTATCGCAACGACCTGACCTGGTACACCCAGGTGGCATTCGATTCTGCGCAGTTGGCTCGCCCATTGTCAGTAGATAAGACTCCAATCTTCCGCCATCGCATCCAGCTCTTGCCGGGCATGCAGCATCACATCACCTATGGTCTGACTACTCCTTGGCTCAAGCAGTTTGTTCGCAATCCATATCCTAAGACCGTACTTTGGGAGGATTTCGAGATGGATGGCAGACACCGTTCGGGTTTCTACAACCTGCAGGTGCTGGCTCGCCCATCAGAGCAGAGAACTTACTACGAGATGGATATCGACAAGAACGTGGTTTCCATCAAGGTGAGCAATGTGGATTACACCACTATCTTGAAGGATAAGCAGTGGGGCATTGATCTGAAGTTCAACCGCAGCTATTCCGTAGCAACAGGTGGAAGGCTGAGAGTTTATCTCAACGACCAGTTGGTTAACCTCAATGAGCCTGTAACCATCATGGTAAATGGCAAGCAGGTATTCCACGGTATTGCCAAGGCTGATTTGCAGGCAATGGTGAACAGTTGTGCGGAATACTTCGACCCATGCCGCGTATATCCTGTTGCTATCGATTTGGCTTATTAATTTTAAAGAATGATTAGATGAAGAAAAATGTTTGTTTATATGTCATGATGGCTTTAGCCTTTATGGGATGTTCGCAAAATAACAAGAAACAGGAAGGCGGCTCAAAGGGACTGCCTTCTCGTGTTGAGTCTGAGAGTAAGGCTGAGAAGGTTGGTCAGTCAGTAGCTGGCAGTAGTAATCAGTCTGCTTCTGTTGGAAAGGTACAATCCCTTACTGCTTCCGATTTCAGGAAGAAGATTATGGATTACGAGTCTCATCCCGATGAGTGGGTGTTTGCAGGCTCCCGTCCTGCCATTATCGATTTCTATGCCACCTGGTGTGGACCTTGCAAGATGATGGCTCCCATGGTAGAATCTCTTGCCGGAAAATATGCCGGCAAGGTTGATTTCTATAAGGTGGATATTGATCAGGAGCCAGAACTGGCTTCCGTCTTCGGCATCCGCAGTATCCCAACCTTCCTCTTCATCCCGATGAAGGGCAATCCCACTATACAGATGGGCGCCATGCAGAAGGAAGATTTCGAGGAGATTATCGGGAAAGTGATGGGGAAGTGATAAATGGTGATTTACTGCATACTTATAAGTAGGTATTTCTTGGCAAATACCTAGTTTTGATGATGCCCGAAATTTGGAGATTTGTCAGATAATACCTAAATTTGCACTCGGAAAAAATGTTTAACGTAATTAAAAGTATTATAGTATTATGATTATCGAAAATGTTCATGCAAGAGAAATCTTGGATTCTCGTGGCAATCCTACAGTAGAGGTTGAAGTTTCTTTGAAGTCAGGTATCGTTGGTCGTGCATCGGTTCCTTCTGGTGCATCTACTGGTGAGAACGAGGCGCTGGAACTTCGTGATGGCGACAAGAGCCGCTATGGCGGCAAGGGCGTCTTGAAGGCAGTAGAAAACGTGAATCAGGTAATTGCTCCTGCTTTGGTTGGCTTCT
>OIYF01000088.1_pt1 | contig 45182 bp, 41 predicted proteins | sample 1587971 | NCBI WGS metagenome assembly OIYF01 (sample SAMN03283248) | human gut metagenome | biome: human-associated habitat; material: feces | host: Homo sapiens | place: Peru | collected 2012 | reverse complement strand
CGGATCTGCTTGAATTACCCAAAAGCCATTTCGACCATATACATAAAACATCTTATACTGATAAAACCATCCCATTTGGGTTTCCATCGAATATACATTGCACTCCAATTCTGTATATTTGAGATCAATATCTTCAGGTCGAGTATCCACCATTTCCCATATCTTCAAATTTTTTTGATTCTCAAATACCAAAATCCTCAATTTTTCACCAAAAGCTACAATTGTATTGTCATACCATCCATTAGGATATTTGAAATCAATAAGTATCCGTGCTCCACCAAATATAACATGATATCCTATTATGAGCAGAATCAATCCAAAACCTATTTTTTTTCGAGGCAAATTCTTTATCATTTGTTTCCTCCGTGAACATGTCCACTAATTGAAACTGTCCAATTAAACGGCTGCAATGCTCCAATCTCTTGGTACAACACAGCACCATTGTTCATGATCAGCTTTAGCGGCTTCAACCCGCTACCTTCGATGTCCGCTACTGTACCACTTTTAGCATCAATGACATTCGAGCCCATCGTCACCTGAAACGTCTCTGCTTTGATCTGCCCTAGGATCTTTGCTGCGCGGGTATACAGTTCGATGGCATCGGCCTTCTCCCCATTGAGGCCTTTACCGTCGATCACAATCATCTATTATGTCCTTTTACATTCAAAGCGGCAGAAGGACTTTGATCAGCACAGTGCCTTTGTCTGATCTTCTAACGGCTAAGGAATCACTAATATCAAAAGGCGATGTGAAATAACGATCATCTCATTTTCGCGTTCCATCTGCCGCGGGGAACTTGTAGCTCTCATAGGAGTGACCGGGAAACCTTATCCCAGCTGTCTTTCATGCCATAGTCACCCTATCCGCCCCTGCGGGCACCTTCCCCTAGAGGGGAAGGCTGCGATACGAGAATACCATCTTCTAAAAAAAGGCGGCGAAGCCGCCACCTGAACCCTGAACCCTGAACCCTGAACCAAATGAAAGCAAAGTAAAAAGGGGCTGTGAAGAAATGAGGATTCATTTCTTCACAGCCCCTTTTTTCTATGCACCGCACCATGGGTAGAGGGGCTCTTGCAATGTCTCATCGATCGCTTCTTTCGTGATCGGCTGGAAATAGACTTTGAGAAGGGCAAGACCTTCCGCCGGAGCGGTGAGACCGAGTTCTCGTCGGTCGCGGGCTTCCAAAATCCGTTCGAGATCGTGAGGAGTGAGGTCGCTGCTCCCGGCATCAACGAGAGCACCGGCGATGTTTCTGACCATGTGGTAGAGAAAGCCTTCGCCGGTGACGTAGATCCAGATGAGGGGCCCCACTTTCCGAAGGCGGATCTCATGGACAAGCCGCACGGGGTCGGAGGGGACGGCGTTGTTTCCACGGAAGGAAGTAAAGTCGTGGCGGCCTTCCAAGACTTTGGCGGCTGCTTCCATTTTCGTAAGGTCGAGCTGCTTACCGGTGCGCCAGATGGTGCGCACGAGGAAGGGCGAGGCTTCGCGGCTCTCGGTCAATAGGTAGCCGTAGGTCTTGCCGAAGTTGCGGCGGCGGACGGAGAAGTCTTCGTCCATCTCCCGGCTTTGGCGGACGCGGATATCGCGCGGAAGGAGGGCATTCATAGCGTGGACGAAGCGATCCCCCGGGATGCGGGACTCGGTGTAGAAGGTACACTCCTGCCCATAGGCATGGACGCCGGCATCGGTGCGGGCGACGAAGTAAATGGTTGTCTTCTTTCCCGTCAGCTGAAGGAGTGTATTCTCAAGCATTTCCTGCACGGTCATGCGGGTGGGCTGGCGTTGGAAGCCGGCATAGTTTGTTCCTTCGTAGGAAACGGTGATCCAGATATTTCGCATGGGATAGTCCTTCGGTGTGAATAGTGACTAGTGGCTAGTGACTGGGGATAAGGGATTCCCCTTGATTGCGTTTGAAAGAGGTTCAGGGGGTTCTATAGGTTCAGGAGGTTCAAAGGGGGGTGGTGCGGCGCATAAAAATCAGAAGCGCCGCGAAATTTTGATAGCGATTCGCGCCGTCATCTCGAGCGTAGCCGAGAGATCTTCCTTGCAGAACGGTCAGCGTACCAATTGCGCTATTTCGATCACCGCTCATTTCTAATCCCTAGCTACTCATCCCTGCTTTCAAACTTCAGGATTCCATGTGGCTAACCCCACGCCCCATTCTATCTCATTACTACATACAGCGCGATGAGGGCGCCGGTCACGAGGGCAATGGCGATGAAGGCATTTCTATCCCGCCATGTATAGGAGAGCTGGTGCATCTTGGTACGTCCTTCGCCGCCGCGATAGCAGCGGGCTTCCATGGCGGTCGCGAGGTCGTCGGCGCGGCGGAAAGCGGAGATGAAGAGCGGGACAAGGAGCGGGATCATGTTCTTGGCGCGCTGCCAGAGATTGCCGTTCACGAAGTCAGCGCCTCGGGAGGACTGGGCTTTCATGATGCGGTCAGTTTCTTCCAAAAGTGTCGGGATGAAACGAAGCGCGATGGTCATCATCATGGCGAGCTCGTGCGCGGGTACCCCGAAGCGACGGAATGGCATCAGGAGGTCTTCGATGCCGTCGGTCAGGACGATCGGGCTCGTGGTATAGGTGAGAAGCGAGGAGAAAGCGATGAGGAAGACGAGGCGCAGCGTCATGACGATGCCGTTCCTGATGCCTTCTTCGCTGATGTGGATGAATTTCCACGAAAAGATTTCCGTCCCCGGGGTGGTGAGGATGTGGATGAGCATGGTGAAAACAAGGATCACCCAGAGGGGCTTGATGGCCTTCCAGATCATTTTCGCCGGTACGCCGGAGAGGGCGATGGCAAGGAAGGTGAAGCCAGCGACAACTATGTAGGAATACAGGTTGTTCGCGAGGAAAATCGCGACGATGAAGATCATGGTACAGAGGATCTTCGCACGGGGGTCCATCTGGTGCAGGTACGAATGGCCGGGATAGTACTGGCCGAGGGTCATATCAGTGAGCATGTGTCTTACCTCCCAGCATCTTTGCCATTTTTTCTACGGCTTCTTCGGTCGTTTTTGCCTCTTCCGGCACGGGGATGCCCTTCTCTTTCAGGTAGAGGAGGGTCTGCGTGAGGGGCGGAGCGTCGACGCCGCAGGCCTTAAGTTCTTCTCTGTGGTGGAGGAAGATATCCATCGGTTCGCCGTCCAGCACAAGGCGGCCTTTGTGCATGACGAGAAGGCGGGTCGCAAGGCGTGCGATGTCATCCATATTATGCGAGACGAGGATGACGGAGAATACGCCTTTCTTGTACCAGCTCTGGATGCGGGAAAAAATTTCCCGCCGCCCGATGGGGTCAAGGCCTGCCGATGGTTCGTCCAGGATGAGGAAATCCGGGTGCATGGCGATGACGCCGGCAATGGCGACGCGGCGCTGCTGCCCGCCGGAGAGGCGGAAGGGCGAGCGGCCTGCGAAGGTGTCGTAGTCAAGACCGGCAAATTTCATAGCGCTTTTCACGCGCTTTCCGGCCTCTTCTTCATCACACCCCAGATTCATCGGCCCGAAGGCGATGTCTTTGGCGACAGTTTCTTCGAAAAGCTGGTGCTCCGGGTACTGGAAAACCATGCCGACCGAGTGGCGCTTGGTGACGGCGGCTTTGGATTTCTCGGCAAGGTCGACACCATCGATGGTGACTTTGCCGCAGGTCGGATGGATGAGCCCATTCAGGTGCTGGATGAGTGTCGATTTCCCGCTCCCTGTATGACCGATAATGCCGATGAATTCTCCTTTTTCGATGGTGAGATCGACATCATCCAAGGCCGTCTTTTCAAATGGCGAGCCCTTGCCATAAATATAACTTATATGTTCGACGCGTATGGACATAGTGCTTCTCCCAGCTCCTCATCTGTCATGCAATCTTCAGGAATCTCGTAACCTTTTTTCCGAAGCCCATGGGCAAGGTCGGCAGCGACCGGGACATCGAGCCCCATGGCCGTCAGCTTGTCTGCCTGCGAGAAGACTTCGCGTGCTGTCCCCTGCATCTGAAGCTTCGTGCGGTCGACGACCAGCACATGATCCGCCGTCACAGCTTCCTCCATGAAATGGGTGATCAGCACGATGGTGATCCCTTCCGAGCGGTTCAGCTCATGGATGGTATCCATGACTTCCTTGCGTCCCAGAGGGTCGAGCATCGCCGTCGGTTCGTCCAGGACGATGCAGTCCGGATGCATCGCGAGTACGCCGGCGATCGCGATCCTCTGCTTCTGTCCGCCGGAGAGCATCGCCGGTGAATGCGTGCGGTAGGCGCTCATGCCGACTTTTTCCAGCGCATAGTCCACGCGCTTTCGGATCTCGTCTGCGGGTACACCCAGGTTCTCCGGGCCAAAGGCGACATCTTCTTCAACGATAGCCGCGACCAGCTGGTTATCCGGATTCTGAAAGACCATGCCGACCTTTTGCCGGATGTCCCAGATATGCTCCATGTCGCTGGTTTTCATGCCTTCTACGATGACCTCGCCCGCCGTCGGAAGATACAGGGCATTGAGATGCCTTGCCAGTGTAGACTTGCCGCTCCCATTTGTGCCAATGATGGCTGTGAAGGATCCCCGCGGGATCGTGCAGGTCACATCCGACAGCGCGTCGAATGTCTTCCCGTCCTCCGTCTCGAAAGTATGTGTCAAATGACGGATGTCGAAGAGGATCTCTTTCCCATCCTGTGTCATATTTTCTTCCATATGTCCTCTTTCCTTAGAGTAAAACAGGAAGCGGACAGAGATCCTCCCCGCCACCTGCTGCTAACTAGGATAACAATGATACTTAATAATAACAAATATGCTTCTTCATAGTCAATTTATATTGTATAGATAGATAGGTATATTGTCAATTTATTTTTGTTGCTATAGTCGACAATGAAAAAGCTCCGGCTTTTTCCATTTGCGAGAACGGCTATGTGAAGAGGGGAAGCGCAGAAGATGCCGCCAGCGGGGACGCCGTGTTTCCCCGGTCCCCAGCCCCCTTCTCTCATGCTATAATAGGGACACACGAAAGGAGTCACCCATCTATGTCACAAACATTTTATGCCGCACTCGTTTTGGCCGGCGGCGCTTCCTATGGTATCATTTCCACACTCGTCAAGCTCTCCTATCGGTCGGGCTTTTCTATCAATGACGTCTCTTCCATCCAGTATTTTCTTGGATTTCTTCTGCTCTGGACCATCTGGCTTCTCCGCGTGCGGAGATTCCCCGCGAAAAAGACTGCGCTGGCCTTTCTCCTGACCGGTATTCCGCTCTCAGGCACCACCATGCTCTACAACCGCGCACTGGAGACTCTGCCCGCTTCGCTCGCCGTCATCTTCCTTTTCCAGTCCATCTGGCTCGGCACGCTCGCTGAGTGCATGATCCGACGGGAGAAGCCCACCCGCATTCGTCTCCTTTCCATCGCGATCGTCCTTACAGGCACTGTACTGGCCGCGGGCGTGATCGGAAGCGCTGCCGCCTTTCCCCTCTCCATCGGCATGCTTTGGGGATTTGCCGCCGCGATTTCCTACACCACCGGCCTTCTCTGCATGAACCGCATCGGACGAGGCATCCATCCCATCACCAAAAGCGCCCTCATGGTAAGCGGCGCGCTCGTGATGGTTCTCCTCCTTCTGCCGCCCGACCTTCCGGTATCGCCCGCGCATTTTGCCTCTATCCTTCCCTACGGAATTCCCCTCACCCTCTTCGGTGTCCTCCTCCCGCCGCTCCTCTTCAGCAGCGGGATGCCGCACATCTCCCCCGGCCTCGGCAGTCTTCTCGCTGCCAGCGAGCTCCCCGCCGCCCTCTTCTTCTCCTTCCTGCTTCTCGGCGAATCGATCTCCGTCCCGCAGATCATCGGCATCGTCATGATCCTTTTCGGGATCTGGCTGGGGAACAGGAAACATGTAGTATAATGAAAGAAAATGATTCTCCAAGGAGGCCCTATGAAGAAATACTTTTTCTTTGATATCGACGGCACGCTGACCACGCCGCTTACTGCCGACTATCCCGCCAGCACAAGAGAAGCCATCCGACGCCTCCAAAAGGCAGGGCACTTCGTCTCGCTGGCGACCGGACGCATTCAGGCAGATGCATGGCAGGTCGCGTGTGACCTTGGCATCACAGCCGCTGTCTCCGATGGAGGAAATGCGGTCACCATAGACGGCAAGATCCTCTATGATGAAGGTCTTGTACTTGAAGACTGCTTCGCGATGCTCTCTGCCATCGACTGCGAGAAGCATCCCTGGGCGCTTGCGATCAGAAATGAGAAATACCGCATCACGACTACGAACAGCTACCTTGAGAAGGTGAAAGACCGCTACTACAAGACGGAAGTGGACCCCGCTTTTGATTTTCACACTGCCTCCGTCATCCACAAGATCTTCATCGCCTGCAGCAGGCAGGAGGAAGCGGAGATCCCCTTAGGCTCACTCCCTCACGTCTGGTTCCGTGCGGACACCATGCTCATCGAGCCTATCCATAAGGAGCACGGCATCGAAGAGCTTCAGCGCCGCTTCGCCATTCCGGATGAAGACATCATCGTCTTTGGCGACGGCATGAATGACCGCACCATGTTCCGCCCCGAATGGTTCTCCATCGCCATGGGAAATGCCAAGCCACAGCTCAAGGAAAAAGCCAAGTACATCACCAGCCGGGCTGATGAAGACGGCATCTACGAAGCATGCAGGCGGTTTGGATGGATTTGAAAAAGCAGCCCCGGGCTGCTTTTTGTAGTGAGGAGTGAAAAGTGGTGGTGCTGTGCTTTATGAAGTCAGCGCCGCACCACCATTTTCTCATTTTGAGAGGAGCCACACTACATGAGCGTCGCTCATACCATCTTGCATAAAAAAAGAGAAGCGACATGCGCCGCTTCCAAAGGGGTTGGAGCTGGTTGGGCTCCGTAATGAGAACCTGTATAATAGCTTTCGTAGAAAGTTATTACCAAAGAGAGGGAGCCAGGATGGCATTCCCTGATGCCATCCTGACAGAAGGACGATAACGTCCCAAGGAGGTCGAGTCAGCCGGATAGGCCGGCCAAGAGTGGAGGAAATATCCTCCTATAGGAACTTCCCTAAGGGAAGGATCTGTAAAAGGGGGGCGATGATTCCATTTCCCTGTTGAAACCATCGCTGAAGGGAGATGAACCATGGGGAACGAAAACCCCACAGGTATATGTAAACCTCAGATACTGAGGAATACATCATATATAGTCACTTCCGAAGAAGTATTCGTAGAAGGGGTGGTGATGATCATTTTCCCAAAAGAAATGAAATTTCTTTATGACCATCACCGGAAAGGAGATGAACCATGGAGAAAAATCCCCACAGGTATATGTAAAGCCCGAAGGCATTACATCGATAGTATCGCTGATATCCACATACAGGGATGCTCGGAGGCCCCTCAAGGCCGGATTCCGGATAAGCTCGGAAGACCTTTAGTGACATCAGCCTTTGCGAAAAGACGAGAAGTTCCGTTGACCTACTCGGAGAATAGTGTTCCCTGTCACCATCCTCAGCAAAAGGGGCTCTGCTTCATTGATCCTCATCATGCCGCAGAAGGAAATCAAAAAATCCACCCTTTGGGATAGAAAAAGGGTGGAATATGCACGTCAAAAGGACTTGCAGTCAAGCACACCTTCCTATCGCTCGTAGGTCAAACGGTTGTACAAAACAGGCAGTTCTCCTGACTCTGCTTCCTCGCTCCTCCAGCCTTCCCGATCTCCTCAAATCAGTGACTTCGTTGGATTCACTCTGCATTACAGTGGCGGGACCGTGCCGGTCTTTCACCGGTCTTCCCTATTAAGCCCTACAAGGCACCTGTTTTCTTATGAAGTTATTCAAGTACCGAAAACCCCATTAAAAAACCTCTTTGCACGAACGCAAAGAGACATCTGTAAAGACATCCCCTTCCCATCGCTCGTGGGTCATAACGGTGATCCAAGATAAGCAGTTCTCCTGACTCTGCTTCCTCGCTTATCCGTCTTCCCGATCTCTCAGTGACATTATGGATTCGCTCTGCATTACAGTGGCGGGACCGTGCCGGCATTTCACCGGTCTTCCCTATTAAGCCTTTAAGGCACTTACCTTTTCTTATTCGGTTAAGTACATGATAGCACCATTTGTCATGCATGTCAATGAGAAATTCATGAATGCGTTTAGGAAATAAATTGAGAGGAGCCTCTGGCAGCCAGTGGCTGGTGACTGGAGTACTACTTTGGGGCACCACCATTTCTCATTCAAGCGAAACTTTCAAACGTAATCAAAGGACAGCATGCCCACGAGCCAAGGAAACACGGATCCCATCATTGCCAGATCTGATCAGCATTCCCCTAGCCCTGACCAAAAAAAGGCGATGTGAAATAACGATCATCTCATTTTCGCGTTCCATCTGCCGCGGGGAACTTGCAGCTCTCATAGGAGTGACCGGGAAACCTTATCCCAGCTGTCTTTCATGCCATAGTCACCCTATCCGCCCCTGCGGGGCACCTTCCCCTAGAGGGGAAGGCTGCGATGCGGGGGAAGCGGTATTCTCATTTTGTAGCCTTTATCGGTGGTGCTCGGGGCAGCGCATTTGTATGACAGCTGAGTAGCCCCTTGAAGAAAGGGCGCGCCGAAGGCGGAGGATAGATCCCCATAGCGGTAAAAAATGATGTTGAATGATCCTCATCCCTGTATCGTCATTTCGAGCGAAGCGAGAAATCTTTGTTATTCGAGGCTCAGGGACATACGTTTTCCCCACGTGTGCCGCGCACCTCTCCACTTTCTTCAACTGTCTTTCATACCGCCAGTGCCCTATCCGCCCCTTCGGGGCACCTTCCCCTCGAAGGGAAGGCTGTTTTTATACTTCGCGGCACTTAGATCCTTCGACTCAGTTCTCATATTTTCAGATAAGCCATTTTTTAACACACGACCTTTTTCTCCGCTCAGGATGACGAAATGCGCCACACCACCCCCTTTGAACCCTTTGAACCTTTTGAACCCTTTGAACCTTGAACCTTGAACCTTGAACCTTGAACCTTGAACCCTGAACCATGAACCCTGAACCAAATGAAAGCAAAGTAAAAAAGGGCTGTGAAGAAATGCGGATTCATTTCTTCACAGCTCCTTTTTACTGTATGATCTTTAATTCTTCCAGCAAATGAATATCGATGGGGGTATATGCATCCGGGTGACTTCTGAGGTAGTGCTGCTCTTCTTCGACCGCAGGGTAGAAATTCACCAGCTCTTTCATCTCTGTCCTGACCTTCGGGCGCACCTTCCCTTCTCCTTCGAATTCATTGACAACAAGGGCATTGTCCGTCATCTGATGCGCGACACCGCGATTCTGCAGGAAAACGAGGAAGTAGCTGATCTGCGGCACATCCTCCTTGCTCGTGTAGTAGATCCCGCTTCGGTACTGCGGGCCGACATATTTTCCCTGAATGCCATCGGTGTAAGGATTGATGATGGTGAAGAATACGTTAAGGAGCATACCGATGTCGATTTTCTTCGGATTGTACGTGACCTTCACGCACTCCACAGCCTCTGCGCTCCCATCGGCGACCTGCTCCTTCGTCGGAGCTTCGATACGGCTATTCGCATAGCCCGCCTGGGTATCTACGACACCGTATATCCTGGAAAACACTTCCTGCAGCCCATGGAAGGATCCACCGGCCAGGTATAGATCTTTGGTAAACAATTAGGAGTTCTCCTTTGTATGTTGTTTGTAAAATAGGCAGAAACGGATAAAGGATCCCGTCTATGAGAAACGAAATCGATCCTTGCCGGGATCTCCGCCACCAGCCTGCCTGATGCTCTTTACTTTTCCGTTTCTTCCAAATGCTTGATGGATGCGCGATCCATATCGAAGGAGTGGATAAGCTCCGTGACGGCCTGACTTGGGGAGACGACGCCCGCAAGGACAGCCGCTTTGACGGATGGCAGACGGCTCTTGATGAGCGGATCTTCAAAGAAGAGATTATGCAGATGTTCATCGATCATGCTGTTCACCCAGTCAAGGATCTGGCGCTGTCTGCGGTTTTCAAAAATGCCGGATTTCTTTGTGACCTTTTCAAATTCACGCATGACGGCCCACAGCTCCAAAAGACCTGTTTTCTTGATCGCAGAGCAGCGGTAAGCATGGGTTTTCCAGCCTTCGGTAGCCGGACGGATGAATTCGCACATTCTTTCATACTCGCCCTGCGCGACCTTGGCACGCTCGAGGTTATCCCCATCCGCTTTGTTGACAACGATGGCATCGGCAAGCTCCATGATGCCTTTCTTGATGCCCTGGAGGTCATCGCCGGCCCCTGTCAGTACGACGAGCATGAAGAAATCGACCATGGAGCGGACCGTGGTCTCCGACTGGCCGACACCGACGGTCTCGACAAGGATGACATCACAGCCGGCAGCTTCGCAGAGGAGCATGGTCTCACGGGATTTTCTCGCGACACCGCCCAAAGTGCCTTTGGATGGAGATGGTCGGATGAAGCAGTTCGGTTCACGAGACAGGTTCTGCATACGAGTCTTATCCCCGAGGATAGAGCCGCCGGTGATGGATGAGGTCGGGTCGACGGCAAGAACGGCGACTTTGTAGCCCTGATGGCAGAGCATCTGGCCGAAGGACTCGATGAAGGTCGATTTACCGGCTCCCGGTACACCAGTGATACCGATACGAAGAGCTTTGCCCGTTTTAGGAAGAAGTCCCTGCAGTACGCGCTGCGCTTTGTCGAAATCTTTCGGCGCATTGCTTTCGATCAGCGTGATGGCCTTGGACAGCGTCACACGATCCCCTTTGGCCACACCGTCGATGTACTGCTCGACGGTCATTTTCTTACGAAGCGGCACTTTTCGAAGCGGAGCATCTGGGTATTCCTTCGCCCCTGTGATGCTGTTTGCCGTGGTATCTATCCCACGCATGACAGAGCAGGCAAATTCAGGATTTTTTTCTTCCGGTACCCAGCTGGGTCTTAAATCATCATTGTTTTCAGGCATTTGTCATACCCTCCCTTTCCTGGCTTCTCCCCCTGTAGATGGATCATGAAAAGGAGGACTGCCAAATGAAAATATGATGTGTATCAAGCATGATTCATTGGTCGTGATAGTGACTGGACGCGGTGACTATCCATCACCATTTCTCTGTTTTCCGGACTATCACTCGATTCGGATTGCAAGCCCTGCTAGGGAGCCGAGGTCGTCCTCGGCTCCACGCAGGACAAGAAATCAGATTTCTTTAAAACGCTTCTGTCACTATTCCAGCTGCGAAATGGTCATTGGTTCAGGGTTCGGGGTTCAGGTTAGGGTATCACCATTTCCAGTAAACCCCTGAACCCTGAACCTTGAACCCTTTGCCGATACGCATTGAATGACAGTGTCAGAAAACGTTAGGCGACCTTATTCTGCCTTAGCTTCTTCCTTAGCACGGTCTACGAGCATCTGGAGCAGCTTGATGCAGCATTTCGGAATGTTGGTGCCTGGTCCGAAGATAGCAACTGCACCATGATCGTACAGGAATTCGTAATCCTGTGGCGGGATAACGCCGCCGATAGCTACGAGGATATCTTCACGGCCGAGTTTCTTCAGGTCTTCGACGATAGCCGGGAGCAGGGTCTTATGACCTGCTGCCAGGGAAGAGAAGCCAACCATATGAACGTCGTTGTCGACGGCATCCTGTGCCGCTTCTTCCGGAGTCTGGAAGAGCGGGCCTACGTCGACGTCCCAGCCCATATCTGCGAAGGAGGTAGCAAGGACTTTCTGGCCTCTGTCGTGACCATCCTGGCCCATCTTCGCGAGGAAGATACGCGGGCGGCGGCCTTCGAGAGCTTCGAATTCGTTAGCCAGTTTCTTTGCTTCGTCCAGTTCGGAGGTGTCATCGAATTCATTGGAGTATACGCCGGAAATGGTGTGGATGACTGCATTGAAGCGGCCGGATACCTTTTCAACAGCGTCAGAGATTTCGCCAAGGGATGCACGGTCATGTGCTGCCTGGACAGCAGCTTCCAGAAGGTTGCCGTTGTCACGGGATTCTGCACACTTGGTGATGGCTTCCAGATCGCGGCGGACAGCTTCCGGATCGCGGATGCTTCTGAGTTTTTCCAGACGTTTGATCTGTGCGTTACGTACAGCGGTGTTATCGATGGAGAGAACGTTCAGCGGATCTTCCTTCGCCAGTCTGTACTTGTTCAGGCCGACAATGGTCTCACGGCCGGAGTCGATATCTGCCTGACGACGAGCGGCGCATTCTTCGATACGCATCTTCGGAAGGCCGGTGGAGATAGCCTTGGACATGCCGCCCAGTGCTTCGACTTCCTGAATGTGTGCCCATGCACGTTTGATGATCTCGTTGGTGAGGTATTCCACATAGTAGGAGCCGCCCCATGGATCGATGATCTTGCAGACTTTGGTTTCATCCTGGATGTAAAGCTGGGTGTTACGAGCCAGACGAGCAGAGAAGTCGGTCGGCAGAGCGATTGCTTCGTCGAGTGCGTTGGTATGCAGGGACTGGGTGTGACCGAGAGCTGCAGACATAGCTTCCATACAGGTACGGCCGATGTTGTTGAATGGATCCTGTTCGGTGAGGGACCAGCCGGAGGTCTGAGAGTGGGTACGAAGTGCCATGGATTTCGGATTCTTTGCGCCGAAGCCTTTGAGGATCTTTGCCCAGAGGACACGAGCTGCACGCATCTTTGCGACTTCCATGAAGTAGTTCTTGCCCTGATCCCAGAAGAAGGACAGACGCTTTGCGAAAGCATCGACCGGCAGACCTGCTTTTTCGCCGCAGCGGATGTATTCCATGCCGTCTGCCAGAGTGTAACCGATTTCCAGATCGCAGGTAGCACCGCATTCCTGAATGTGGTAGCCGGAAATGGAAATGGAGTTGAACTTCGGCATGTACTTGGTGGTGTATTCGAAAATATCACCAATGATACGCATGGACATAGCCGGTGGATAAATGTAAGTGTTTCGTACCATGAATTCCTTCAGGATATCGTTCTGAATGGTACCTGCAAGGATCTTCTTGTCGACGCCCTGTTCAATGCCGGCGGAAATGAAGAATGCCAGAATCGGAAGAACGGCGCCGTTCATGGTCATAGATACGGACATCTGGTCCAGCGGGATGCCGTCGAAGAGGATGTTCATATCAAGCATGGAGCATACGGATACGCCGGCTTTACCTACGTCGCCGATAACACGCGGGTTATCCGCATCGTAGCCACGGTGGGTCGGAAGGTCGAATGCAATGGACAGACCCTTCTGACCTGCTGCCAGGTTTCTCTTATAGAATGCGTTGGATTCTTCTGCCGTGGAGAAGCCTGCGTACTGACGAACGGTCCATGGACGGAAAACGTACATGGTGGAGTATGGTCCACGAAGGAATGGCGGGATACCGCTCATGAAGTCCAGATGATTGCAGTCATCATAGACATCTTTGGTATAGAAGGGAGCGACCGGGATCTTTTCCATGGTCGGTTCATAGAGTGCATCAAAGCCTTTGCCGGTCTTGGCTTCCAGCTTTTCCTTCCACTCATCATAGGAGCAGTGTGGATGTTCCCCCAGAGACAGCTGTGTGAAATCAGGATTTGTGTTTGCCATTATTCAATCATTCCTTTCTTTTTCTGCAGCATGCGGAGAATTTCGTAGCAGTTTGCTTTGACGCTGATGAAATCATCTACGCCCGCCTTACGGTAGGTCTCTTCCAGATCCTTTGGAGCTGCGCCTGCGAGGAAGAGGGTGCCGTCGCCCAAGACTTCTTTCAGTCTCGGAGCCAGAGCCGGTACATCTTCCGGATAGGTCGCATCCGTGGAGCAGATGACAGCGACATCATATGGCGTGCCTTTGTCATCAGCGCCAGCTTTCAGTGCTTCTACGCACTTATCCCAGCGGGAGCCCGGTTTGTCTTCGTCATCCTGGAAACCATTGTTGAGATGGACATTGAATTCGCCGACCTGCAGGAAGGAGGTGGAGAAGTCTGCTCTGGCTTTATGCTGCGGGATCTTGCCCATGTTTGCGAGGAAGATCTCGACATTCTTGCCAGTCTTTTCTTTATATGCTTCGGTATCAAAGCGGAGCGCTTCGAAGCGTTCAGTCCAGCGGTGTGCATCGATCTTTTCGATAGCAACGGAGCCTTCTGCATTACCAGCGACTTCATTGATCTCGCCAATGGTCGCACCGGCAGCAGCTGCTGCAGCCGCTTTGTCGACGACTTCACCTTCACCAGCTGCTTTCAGTTCTGCCAGTGCCTGGCTTCTGAAGGCAAGATCAAGGTCTGCACGATATGCTTTGGCTGCATCGCCAAGTTCCTGCTTAATGGCTTTCGTATCTTCCGGACGAGCTTCGAGGAGCACTTCGCCCATCAGCGGGTACATGTTATTGCCGACCGCACGGTCTTTTCTAAGATCCAGTGCTTTGAAGCGCTTTTCAAGGACGGCTTTGATCTCCTTCTGCGGATAGCCTTCTTTGATTGCTTTGGTCATGCCGCCCAGAGATTCGATCTTCTGGAATTCAGCCCAGATCTTTTCTGCCATCTCTTTGGTGAGTTTTTCAATCGCCCAGGAGCCGCCAGCTGCATCGATCGGGCGCAGCATGCCGAATTCTTCCTGCAGCATGATCTGCAGGTTTCTAGCGATACGGCGGGAGAACTCATCACCTTTTCTGACGGTATCATCATAAGGTGCATTTTCGTAGGTATCTACACCGCCAACGACAGCAGAGAATGCTTCGGTGGTGTTGCGGAGCATGTTCACGCCCACATCGAAAATGGTCTTTGTGAAGAATGCCGGTTTTGCATGGATCTTCATCGAACGATCTTCTTCTTCTGCGCCGAAAGCCTTCATGATGTTCGACCATACCTGACGAGCTGCACGAAGCTTTGCAATTTCAATGAAGAACGTAGCGCCTACATTGAAGCCGAAGTAGAAGGATTGTGCGATATCATGGATCGAAATGCCTCTCTTCAGCATTTCACGGACATACTCTACAGCGACGCCGAAGGTATATGCGATTTCCTGTACGGCCTGTGCGCCGCCCAGAGAGAATACATCGGAAGTGATGAATACGGTCGCTACGCTCGGTGCATTCTTGCGAGCCCAGCGGATGGTCTCTGCCATCTGGTCGTATGCTTTTTCAAGGCTTTCCTTATTCTTGCCATCAGTCAGCAACTGTGTCAACGGGCTTCCACCGATCACGCCATGAAGCGCGGACACATCTTTTCCCTGTGCTTTGACTGCGGCAGCCACCATAGCAAGCGGTGCCAGTGCAGATTCGCCAGTATACATCATGAATGGATACTTTGCAAGATCCAGACCGTCCAGAAGGTTATGCACATCTTCGAGAGTGGTCAGAGAAACGCCGGTTTCACCTGGTTTTTCAGCATCAGTCACATCGATGCCATGCAGAGTGGATGCATCAAGGCGTACATTGTATACCGTGGAACCACGATCGATTTCGTGTTTCAGGAGCTCATTATTTTCCTTTGGAAGTGCTTCATCACAGGACTGTGCAATGCCCCATGGTTCTTCTTTGTAACCATTGACTTTCTGACCGCGCATGAAGTCCCCCATACCCGGATAGTCATCGGTCGGCAGGATCGCATCCTGTGCGTCCGGACCTGTACGCAGGGTATAGATCGGGCTAAAAGTGATACCTTCATACGTCTTGGTATACATCAGCTTATCAAACGGCTTGCCCTTCAGAAGAGCGTTGCACGCATCAACCCATTCCTCGTAGGTTGGTGGTGTGAATTCATCAAATGTGACCTGTGGGAAATCGGTTTTGCCTTCCGACTGTTTCAGAATCGCTTCCAATTCCTTATCGGTAAGCTGTCTTTCCTGATTTTCCGCGGATGTTGCTTTTGTTACTTCATCCATGAAATAGTTCCTCCTTTAATAATTTATGGCCGCCCACTGACTTACCAGCGCAAATCAAGAGAACGCCCCTTTAGACAATTTCAATCAGACAGAAAGTTCACCTCCTTCAGGTTCACGTCTTGGTCCTACCATAAAAAAACGACTGACCCAGTGGGGGCAGCCGGAAAATAATGAGACCAGGACCGATCTCAATCCCCTCCCCATCTCTCGCAGGTTGACGGAAATACTGATCTTCTCACAATCCCTGATCTTAGACAGAATCAAATCATGTCTTGGATAGATCCCTACTTCCTTCGCGGTGATTCATTGGCAGATAGTTCTCCTGGCTCGGGCTCCTCATCTCTTCACGCCTTCCCAGACTTTCGCCCAGTGACATATCTGTGAGAGACTCCTCCTTACAGTGGCGGGACCGCTCCGGCTTAGACCGGATTCTCTTTTATGCTTTCGCATCTGCCAGCCATATGAAATTGTCTAAATGACTACAGTCTCAGTATAATTCATATTCTTCTCAGTGTCAATCAATGTTTTTCTCTGTCTTATATATTTCTTGCTAATATTGCATCTGAAATCACAAATTATGCATTGAACAGCAGCTATGATTTATATTATAATAGATTTGTATGTAAAGTTTATTTCATTATCATTATTTTTATTCTCATACAAGGAGCTTACCATGGCACTCGATCCGAAAACCAAAGAAACCGTCAGAGAAGAAGCCCTTCGGCTTTCTAAAGAATTTGCTGCACTTGATGGCAGACGCCCGCGTGTTCTCCTCATAGAAATGGAAAATGATCTCGCAAGCGATCGTGAAGAACGAAAACTGGCCGCCAATGCATTGGCAGACTCCGGCTGGGACGTCGACGTCAGCCCCTCGCAGCAGCCGGAGGATGCTGCCAAGGGGGCAGCAGACAATGACGTTCACTTCGTCTTCTACACCACGACCGGTGACGCAAGAGGTAAGAATGCTGTCGCCCTCTCGCGTGCTCTCGCTCTTTATGGCCGTGATGATATCCTGATCGCCGTTCATCAGGTGCCGCCCGAAGAAAAGGAGTCTCTCTTCCGCTACGGCATTCTCTGTGCCTTCTCCAAGGACTATGATTACCTCCAGGCTTCCCTCACCATGCTCCGAATCCTCATCGCAAGAGAAAAGCAGGAAATGGAAGAGGATGATGCCTACTAAGGCGTGACAGGAAGCTGACGCAAAAGAACCGAGATCAGCCGAGAGGACGCATACGCCTTTACCTTGAATGGGATCATTCGCTTCCCCCCTGTCGGCGGTGCTATTTCATATCCGCTATCAAGCCTTGGCTTTTCGGTGCTGACACTACACCAAATACAAAAAGCAACGTGTGATCCGCTCTCGCGGAAACGAAGAAACCAAAACGGAGTGCCCGATTCTCTTATCCACTCCGTTTTATGGCAACAAAAAAGCAGCGCATACGCGCTGCTTTTTCATATCGGCTATTAGCCAACGGTGAAGAGAACGTCGCCGCCCTGTACGGACTGGCCTTCGGATACCGGCATGCCGGTGATCTTGCCATCGCATGGAGCCATGATCGGGTTGCCCATTTTCATAGCTTCGAGAACGAGGACTTCGTCGCCGGAAGCAACTGCATCGCCAACATGTTTGTTGATGCGGATAACTTTGCCCGGCATCGGAGCTTCAACGGATTCGCCTGCGCCTGCAGGAGCTGCTGCCGGAGCCGGAGCCGGTGCTGGAGCCGGAGCCGGTGCTGGAGCTGGAGCTGCTGCTACCGGAGCCGGTGCTGGAGCTGCTGCCGGAGCTGCTGCAACCGGAGCCGGTGCTGCTGCAGCGCCGCCGTCTTTAACTACTACATCGTAATCCTGGCCGTTAACTGTTACAGTAAATTTTCTCATTGTCTTTCCTCCTAAATGATTGTACTTTCAACTTTCAATTAGAACTGCTGAGTGCCGGAAACACCTGCAAGACGAGATGCAGAGGTCCAGCCACTTCTAGCTGCCGGGCGGATGGAGACGATTTCGCCGCCACCCATAGCAACGATTGCAGCAGCGATTGCTGCTACAACTGCACCATTGTCAGCTGCTTTCGGAGCTGCTGCTCTAGCTGGAGCTACCTTCTTCGGAGCTGCTGCCGGTGCCGGTGCTGCGGACTGATTGAGAGATGAACGTACCTGCCAGATCATGATCAGCGCTACTACTGCTACGATAGCAGCAAATACCGCGATATACATAACTGTGTTGTTATCCATCTGTACCCATCCTTTCAATTAGAGTTTTTCTTGCAGCAAATATTACAGCGGAATGTTGCCGTGTTTCTTTGCTGGATGTACTTCGTGCTTGGAAGCAAGCATCTTCAGTGCATTGATGATTGTCGGACGAGTGTTTCTCGGATCGATAACTGCGTCTACATAGCCACGTTCAGCAGCTTTGTATGGAGTTGCGAATTCTTCGACGTATTCAGCTGTACGCTGTTCTTTGTTCGGGTCTTTCTTGAAGATGATGTTTGCAGCGCCTGCAGGTCCCATAACAGCGATTTCAGCGGTTGGCCAAGCGAATACCTGGTCAGCGCCCTGTTCACGGGAGCACATAGCGATGTAGGAACCACCGTAAGCTTTACGGAGGATCATGGTGATCTTCGGAACGGTTGCTTCGCAGTATGCGAACAGCATCTTAGCGCCGTGACGAATTACGCCGGCATATTCCTGCTGTTTGCCTGGCAGGAAGCCTGGTACATCGACAATGTTTACAACCGGGATGTTGAAGCAGTCGCAGAAACGGATGAAACGAGCGGATTTATCGGATGCATTGTAGTCAAGGCAGCCTGCCATGAATGCTGGCTGGTTTGCAATGATACCAACGGTCTGTCCGTCGAAACGTGCGAAGCAGGTAATGATATTCTTAGCGAATTCTTTAGCTACATCGTAGTATTCACCGTTATCTACAACGGATTTGATAACGTCATACATGTTGTATGGAGCGTTGGAGTTTTCTGGCATGATGGTATCGAGAGCCGGATCGGTTCTGGTCGGATCATCACCGGTTTCAACGATAGGAGCATCTTCCATGTTGTTGCTCGGCAGGAAGGAGAGCAGGTAACGAATCTGTTTAATGCAGTCTTCGTCGTTGTCGCAAGCAAACTGAGCTACACCGGAAGTACGGTTGTGGGTCATAGCGCCGCCGAGTGCTTCAGCTGTGATCTTTTCGCCGGTAACGGATTCAACAACTGCCGGGCCGGTCAGGAACATCTGGGATGTTTTCTTGACCATGTAAATGAAGTCGGTCAGAGCTGGGGAGTATACAGCGCCGCCTGCAGATGGTCCCATGATAGCAGAGATCTGCGGAATAACGCCGGATGCAATGGTGTTGCACCAGAAGATCTTGCCGTAGCCAGAGAGTGCATCGACAGCTTCCTGAATACGAGCTCCGCCGGAATCGTTCAGGCCTACGCAAGGAGCACCGACTTTGAGAGCCAGTTCATTTACGTGAACGATCTTAGCAGCGTGCATTTCGCCAAGGGAGCCGCCTTCAACGGTGAAGTCCTGTGCGAATGCGAATACGAGTCTGCCATCAACGGTACCGTAACCGGTAACAACGCCTTCGCCCGGGAGATCTTTCTTTTCCTGACCGAAGTTGTGGCAGCGGGATTTTACAAGGGCATTGACTTCTACGAAAGTGCCTTCATCAAACAGAAGAGCCAGTCTTTCACGAGCAGTCAGTTTGCCTTTTGCATGCTGTTTTTCAACTTTCTTTTCTCCACCCATAGCCTCTACATGAGCGAGGTTTTTGTGAAGAAGTTCAATTCTTTCTGCAACAGTTGCCATTCTTACACCTCCAAAAATTTTAGGGACCCCCGTGAGGGGGATGCCTTACCCCGGTGGGCAAGGCATTTGCCATCGTTCAATTAAGCCTTGAAGGATGGGCCGCCTGGGCGTTCTGTCAGTTCAAGCAGAAGGCCTGTAGCCTTTGGATGCAGGAAAGCGATGTGACAGCCGCCAGCACCGATACGATATTTCTTATCGATGAGCGGAACTTCTTTAGCCTGCAGGTCAGCAAGGCAAGCTTCGATGTCGTCGACACGAAGTGCTACATGCTGGAAACCATTCTTGCCGCCGTTTGCTTTTTCGATGAAACGAGCAATCGGGCCGTCCGGAGTGGTGGAACCCAGGAATTCGAGTTCGCATGCTTCGGTCTGAGCAGACGGTTTGAAGAAGCTGGTGGTTACATGCTGTTCTTCGACGGTTTCATCCGGAAGGGATGGATCCAGTCCAAGGATGTCTTTCATCTGCTGTTTAATAGCCTGAAGGTCTTTAACAGCAACGCCTACATGGTCCACACAAATTACTTTGAATGCCATAATAAACTCCTCCTTTAAAATTACTTGAATATTTTGCCTACAATGGAATCAACGACCGTGAACGGATCTGTCTTCCGTTCAAAGACTTGTTCCACGCAGTCACTAAATTCACCCGTCGAGGAAATATTTTCCTCAATATGACGGGAAATGCGATCGTGAATCATTTCGAGCATCTCGCTTCTAGCCCGTTCACGTCTTCTTTCTTCAAGGAGACCGGACTCTTCGAGGTACTTTCTATGTTCGCCCAGAGCTGCTACTACTTCCGCTACGCCCTGATCCTTGTTCGCGATCGTTCTCTCAATCGGAGGACGCCAGTTCTGAGCTTCGCCCAGATCAAGCATCATTTCGATTTCGACGTTCAAACGATCTGCGCCATCGCGATCACATTTGTTGATGCAGAATACATCACCAATTTCAAGGATACCTGCTTTGATAGCCTGAATATCGTCGCCTAGTCCAGGTACGAGCACAACAAGTGTCGTATCCGCATTTTTAACGATATCAACTTCTGATTGTCCTACGCCTACTGTTTCGATGAGAATGACATCGAGACCGAAAGCATCCATCAGTTTGACCGCATCTGCAGTCTTGCGGGAAAGTCCGCCGAGGCTGCCGCGCGTACCCATACTACGGATATAAACACCCTTATCCAAGGTCAGGTCGTTCATTCTGATACGGTCACCAAGGATGGCGCCGCCGGAGAATGGACTCGTAGGATCGATGGCTACGATACCTACAGTTTTGCCCTGCTTACGGAACTGCTTAATGAGGGCATCTGACAGTGTGCTCTTACCCGCACCAGGCGCACCAGTAATACCGATGACCTGTGCACGACCGGTATGGTGATAGATTTCTTTCATGACATCTTCAAATCCATCCCGTTCGTCTTCAACGATGGTAATTGCTCTCGCTAAGGCACGTCTGGATCCATTCCAAAAATCCTTCATAGAAAATTCCATGGATGCACCGCCTTTTCGAAGAGTAAATAATATAGTTGCAATGGGACTGAGTATCCCCCCAGCCCCATGCAAGCTACATTTCAACTAATAAACTGTCAAGCTAGTCAGTCTAAAAGTCGATTATTTTACGTTTTCTTTAATGAAGTCGATAACTTCTTTGGTTGGTGTGCCAGGAGTGAAGATAGCTTTTACGCCAGCTTCTTTCAGGCCTGGGATATCGGATTCCGGAATTACGCCGCCGCCAACTACGAGAACGTCGCCCATTCCTTTAGCCTTCAGTGCTTCAACAACTTCCGGGAAGAGGGTGTTGTGAGCGCCGGAGAGCAGGGACAGAGCTACAACATTAACGTCTTCTGCGTCTGCTGCTTCAACGATCTGTTCAACGGTCTGACGAAGACCGGTATAAATAACTTCCATGCCTGCATCACGAAGTGCACGAGCAATAACTTTTGCGCCACGATCATGTCCATCAAGACCCGGTTTAGCTACCAGTACTCTGATACGTTTGTCTGCCATTGTAAATTACCTCCAGAAATATTTGAGTAATGTAATTATCTTTGCTTCAGGCTGCCCTTAGATTAGAGGGTATTGTGCGGTTTGTATTCGCCGTAAACTTTACGCAGAACGCCGCAGATTTCGCCTTCGGTGCAGTATGCACGTACGCAGTCGAGGATGACTGGCATGAGGTTGACATGGTCTGGGCCTTCAGCCGGAGTCTGAGCTGCTTTTTCAAGTTTAGCCAGTTCTTCAGCAACTTTAGCCTGGTCACGGTTTGCTTTATCCTGAGCGAGCTGAGCTTTCTTCTTTTCGCCAACGGATGCGTCAATCTTCAGCAGGCCGGTAACCGGTGGTTCTTCCATGGTGAATTTGTTGACGCCAACGATGGTTCTTTCGCCGGATTCAACAGACATCTGCCAAGCGTAAGCAGCGTCCTGAATTTCTTTCTGGATGTAGCCTTTATCAATAGCTTCTACTGCGCCACCCATTTCATCGATCTTGCGGATGTATTCTTTAGCTTCTGCTTCGATAGCATTGGTCATAGCTTCAACATAGTAGGAGCCGCCGAGCGGATCAACTACGTCAGCCAGACCGGATTCGTAAGCTACGATCTGCTGGGTACGCAGAGCGATGGTTACGGATTCAGTGGTCGGCAGAGCCAGAGCTTCATCGCGGGAGTTGGTGTGCAGGGACTGGGTTCCGCCCATAACTGCTGCAGCGGTCTGGAGAGCAACACGGATGATGTTGTTGTTTGGCTGCTGAGCGGTCAGCATGGAACCAGCGGTCTGGGTGTGGAAACGCAGTTTCATGGACTTGCTGGATTCTGCATGGAATCTTTCCTTCAGAATGGTAGCCCACAGACGACGGGATGCACGGAATTTTGCAACTTCTTCGAGTACGTTGTTGTGAGCGTTCCAGAAGAAGGACAGACGGCCTGCGAATTCATCAATCTTCATGCCAGCTTTCAGAGCTGCTTCGATGTATGCGATACCATCAGCGATGGTGAATGCGATTTCCTGAGCAGCGGTGGAGCCTGCTTCACGGATATGGTAGCCGGAAATGGAGATGGTGTTCCACTTCGGTACGTTTACGGAGCAGTATTCGAAGATATCGGTGATCAGACGCATGGACGGTTTAACCGGGAAAATGTAGGTGCCGCGAGCTGCGTATTCTTTCAGGATATCGTTCTGGATGGTGCCGCGAAGAGCAGTTGCCGGAACGCCCTGTTTTTCAGCTACAGCGATGTACATAGCCAGCAGTACGGAAGCCGGTGCGTTGATGGTCATGGAAGTGGAAACTTTGCCGAGGTCGATGCCGTCGAACAGTCTTTCCATATCGAAAAGGGAGTCGATAGCTACGCCTACTTTACCAACTTCGCCAGCTGCCATCTTGTCGTCGGAGTCATAGCCGATCTGGGTTGGCAGGTCGAATGCGCAGGACAGGCCGGTGCCGCCGTTAGCGATCAGGTATTTGTAACGTTTGTTGGATTCTTCAGCGGTGGAGAAACCAGCATACATACGCATGGTCCAGAGTTTGCCACGGTACATGGTCGGCTGTACGCCACGGGTGTATGGATATTCGCCCGGGAATCCGAGGTCTCTTTCATAGTCGAAACCTTCGAGATCGAGTGGGGTGTACAGGTTCTTGTGTTTCAGACCAACTCTTTCCGGATGTTTTGCGCACTGTTTTGCATAGGTGTCATTGTAAGCTGCAAGTTTAGCTTTCAGGGATTCGTTAGACATGAGTTCATCTTCCTCCTAAAAAAGTAAGTATGTAAAACTCTAGGAAGCTTTTCCTTGACTTCGGTGGCCGCGACTTTATGTTCTTCTTACCACTTACATAGGATGTATCTTCCCAATGGGGTCACGCAAAGCCCTTGGCTGCTGCAGTGCTCATTTGAGTCTTATTGCAGCAGCGATTGGGGGACTCTTGCTGACCCATGTATTGACACTGTCGTGTGACAGATATCACCATAGGTAATTATACAGTATTATCTGTATTTGTAAAGCATTAAATGCCTTGCCTCATGCGGCTTCTTGAATAATTAAATTATTTCTTGAAGTGCATGTCGCCGGTTTCAGCGAGGCTTTCATGGAATTTGAATGCTTCTGCGAGGAGATGCGGGGTCTGGCTTTCGCCGCAAGCTACGCATGCTCTTTCGTAGTAGTCCATGAGCTGATCTCTGAAGGACGGATGAGCGACGTTGTTGATGATGACCTTTGCTCTTTCTTTCGGGGACAGACCGCGAACATCAGCGACGCCCTGTTCAGAAATGAATACATGGGTATCATGTTCTGTGTGGTCTACATGGGAGCACATCGGAACAACTGCGGAGATCTTGCCGCCCTTAGCGGTGCTGTGGCAGAAGAAGCAGGACAGGAAGCCGTTACGAGCAAAGTCGCCGGAGCCGCCGATACCGTTCATCAGCTTGGTGCCGCTTACATGGGTGGAGTTTACATGGCCGTAGATATCCATTTCCAGAGCGGTGTTCATAGCGATGACGCCGAGACGACGAGCCACTTCGCCATTGTTGGAAACTTCCTGCGGACGAAGGATGATCTTCTTGCTGTATCTGTCGATGTTGTCGTAGAAGCGTTTCAGTCCGTCCGGGGATGGGGAGAGGGAAGTACCGGAAATCATGTCGATCTTGTCTTTGTCGATCAGGTCGAACATGCCATCCTGAATAACTTCGGTGTATACGGAAAGGTTCTTGAAGTCAGATTCTACAAGGCCATGGATAACAGCGTTTGCTACGTTGCCTACACCGGACTGCAGTGGGAGCAGGTTTTCCGGCAGTCTGCCATGTTTAACTTCGTTTTTCAGGAAGTCAATCAGGTTGTTGCCCATAGCTTCTGCATCGTCATCGAGCGGAGCGAGTGCACGGGTAACGTCTGGCAGATCGCATGGAACGATAGCAATGATCTTTGCCGGATCGCATGGGATGTAAGGAGTACCTACACGGTCGCCAGCGGAAGTGATCGGGATCGGTTCACAGTGCGGCGGGTTCTTACGCATGTAGATATCAGCCATACCTACGAGAGCCAGCGGCTGGGTGGTATTGACTTCTACGATGACTTTCTTAGCGGTATCTACAAATACCGGAGAGTTGCCGATGGCCGTGGTGGTGTACAGTTCGCCGTTCGGTCCGATCTTGCAGACTTCAACTACAGCGACATCTGGGCCGGTGACACGTTCACCTTTGGCATTGGTGAAGAAGCCAGCACGGATCTGCTGAGCTACATGAGACAGGTGAAGATCGAAATAATCCAGAGCACCAGCATTGATGGCTTTTCTCAGGTTGCCATTGGTCTGGTATGGCATACGAACTCTTACGCCGTTCACAGCGATCAGTTCGCTATCGATCTGGGAGCCAGTGGAAGCGCCGGTCCATACGTCTACCTGGAACGGAGTTTCTTTCATACGTTCTGCGAGTTCATGCATGGTGATCTTCGGATAGCCGCATGGGGTGAATCCGGAAATACCAAGGATGTCGCCTGGCTGAATCATAGCTGTTGCTGTCTTAGCGTCGCAAATTTTTGCTTTCAGGTCTGCGCCTTCTACTCTGCTAAGGAATTCGCTATCATTGGTGTCGATCATTACTATCATCCTCCCAAAAATATAAAAATATCAAAAGTCCAGTATACCTGCGAGCTTTCTCTATGGTCTGGAACTTTTTGCCTCATAAAAACACAGCCGTGCTTCCGAAGTATAAAAGAAAAAGGAGTTCTTTCTGCTTTCCTATGACCGCATGTAAACATGTCTCATAACATCAGAAAAACTCCTCCTTGGTATCATCGGTCTCACCGACTGTATTTGCGACCTTCTCAGTCATCACTGTTATTATATCACACTTTTTTCGAAAGGTTCGTAAAAAGTAAGTTCTTTGTTTTTAAAATTCTCATAGGGATGTTATAAATAATTCCTATTAGACAAATCATCAATCATGTGACTCAGAGTCTACAGGCTATGAAAGCGATGATCCTCGCAGTGGAGGTTATAGAAATGGTACAGGGGAGCGCCACAGGGCCTCCCGCGAAGGCTTCCCGCGAAGGTGATCCGTGAAGATCGGTGCATCACTTCGGGCATCGCTGCCCCCTTCACGCTTTCCCCCGATAACCGCTCACCTATCCCCGCTTCCTACGCAAAGCGCGGAAAGGCTCCAGAAGCAGAAGGAAATCGAGCGTCCGAAGAGGACATGGTCGCTCATGCTGATGACGGCGATGGCCATGACCATGAGCAGGCCGCCAAGCCCCATCGTTCGCGTGAAGAGGCTGGCCTTGCCTCGGTAGAGCTTCCAGCAGAGGAAGCCCTGGGCGAAGAAGGTCAAAAGGAAGGCTGCTCCGCCTATGATGCCGACTTCGGCGAGCATATTGAGATACATGTTGTGCGCATGGAAGATGAGGACGTGCTCATCCTGAATAAAGAAGTTGTAGTCGGGATAGGCCAGATAATAGCTCCCCCACCCCACGCCGAGAAGCGGGTGCTCTTCGATCATGGCGATGGTGCTCTCCCACAGGGCAAATCGCAGGCCGACAGAGGTGTCCTCGCCGGAGAAGAGGGACAAGAAACGCTCGACCATCTGTCCGTGGTAGAAGAGGAGGACGAGAGGGATGAGGAAGAAAAGAAAGCCGAATCGCTTGTCATAGAAGAGGGTGAGCCCTAAGACGATGGCCGCAAGGCTCAGCCATGCGCCGCGTGAATAGGTCAGCGCAAGACAGAGAAGCAGGATGAAGAGAATGATGGCAAAAGCCCATTTCCTTTTTTTCTGCCGCTCCCTGAGAAAGAAAGCAGTGAGGATGCTGATGATCATGACGGCATAGGCTCCGAGGAGATTCGGATTTTCCAGTGTCGAATACATGCGACGCCGAAGGAGAGGAAATCTCTCGGGATCGACCCAGCTCTGCGCCGTCATATCGGCTGCCATGCCTGCCACATTCGCATACTGGATGAAGCCATAGGCAGCCACGCAGATGGCTCCTGCCAGGAAGGCATAGAGCGCCTTCTCCTTTTCTCTCACGGAGGAAAGAAGTGAAAGGATCAAAAGGTAAATCGCGGCATACATCAATGGCTGGAAGGCCCAGTTCATGAGTGAAAAGGCAGGGTCGGGAGAGTGGAACCCGGAGAAAAAGGCACACGCCAAAAAGACCGCCGGCAGTCCCCAGAGGCGAGGGCACACGCATTTCACCTCGCCCGTGGTGCAATGATTCACTGCCCAGAGAAGAAGGCATGGGAGAAGTGTCACGTAAAATACATAGGGATGAAGCGGCAGCAGAAAGAGTGTCGCATATAAAAGATTTTGGATGTTCTTTTTCGAAGCAAGGAATCGCATGGATGGGCTCCTAATGTGGAAAATGATATTTTTTCTATGATTCTATCTCAATATATCATTATATAGAATGGGGAACCGTTCAGCAATAGAGAATGGGAAAGGGTTCGGGGTTCGGGGTTCGGGGTTAGCCCATGGGGCGGGGCGCCCTTTGATTGCGTGCGAAAGAGGTTCGGCAGGTTCTATGGGATCAATGGGTAGGGCGGGGGCGGTGCGGCGCATAAGAATATAGAAGCGCCGCGAAGGTTTGAAACTAGCGGTTTTCTCGTATCGCAAACCTAATCCCTAGCCACTAATCCCTAGCTACCAGTCACAAGTCACTAGTCACTAGTCACTAGTCACTAATCACCGCCCCAACAAAAAACTCCCCTTTCGGGGAGTTTTTCTTCAAAGGCGCGATCAGAATACGGTCTTGACAGAGCCGCCGTATTTCTTTTCGATGAAGTCCTTGACTTCTTTGCTTGTGAGCGCTTTCATGAGCTTCTGGAGTTCCGGACGGTTTTCATCACCTTCACGGACAGCTACGATATTCGCATACGGGGAGTCGGAGCCTTCGCTGTAGATGGCACTCTTCGGATCGAGCTTTGCTTCGAGGGCGAAGTTCATATTGATGATCGCGATATCCGCATCCTCCAGGGCACGCGGAAGCTGCGGGGCTTCCAGTTCGGAGAATTCCAGGTTCTTCGGGTTCTCTGCGATATCCTGCGGGGTCGCGGTGATCGGAGCGCCTTCCTTCAGTTTGATGAGACCGGCTGACTGGAGGACGAGGAGGGCACGGCCGCCATTGGTCGGATCGTTCGGAATGGCTACATGCGCGCCGTCAGCAAGATCATTCAAAGACTTCAGCTTCTTGGAATACACGCACATCGGTTCGAGATGGACAGCTCCCAGGGATGTCAGCTTCAGGCCTTTGGATTTGCAGAATTCATCCAGATATGGTTTATGCTGGAAGAAGTTCGCATCGAGGCTCTTATCCGCAAGAGCCAGGTTCGGCTGGACATAGTCGGTAAATTCGACCATTTCGACCTTGACGCCTTCTTTGGCGAGCTTGTCTTTCACAACGCCGACGATCTCAGCGTGCGGTACAGGAGATACGCCGACCTTGATGGTGGTTTCTTTGGCAGCTTTCGAAGAAGCAGAGGATGCGGCTTTCTGGTCACCGCAGCCTGCGATGATGCCAGCAGCCGCGAGGACTGCAGCCGATACGAGGATGGCTTTTTTGAAGTTCATAGGGATCCCTCCAGACGGAAAAAGAGAGGTACGGCTATGCGCCGCACGCATATGAAATATAGTTTTATTTATAGCACTAGTGAAAGGGCTGCGTCAAGAGGAAATCAAGGTTCAGGGTTAGCCCAAGGGGCGTGCCGTCCTTTGATTGAGCGAAAGAGATTCAGCGGGTTCTGTAGGTTCTATGGGTTCAAAGGGGTTGTTGCGGCGCAAATAATAATGAAGCGCCGCGGAGTTTTGATAGCGCTTCGCGCTGTCGTCATTTCGAGCGTAGCCGAGAAATCTATATTGCAGAACGCTCATTGCCTGATGTGAGGCAGCACCAAGACATCGTTTCCCCTCAGCGCATATACGCTGATTCCTGCAGGGCAGTAGAGATCCCTCGGCTGCGCTCGGGATGACGATGCCGAAAAAAACAGTCACCAGTCACTAGTCACTCGAGGCTCCCAATCCCTAGCCACTCATTCCTGCTTTCAAACTTCAGTCTCAAATAAAAAATCACGCCATGCGACTACCCCGCACCGCGTGATCTTCTATTTCTGTCAATTTATTCCTTCATGACCGTCCCATCGGCAAGTGTGATGGTGTGCCCGTTGTAATGGATCGTGCCCAGATTGAAGAGGCTGGTGATCTGAGAGTCTGCGGTCAGGTTCCATGTAGAGCCTTCCGCAATGAAGACATCAGCATTGGTCTTGTACGGAGCACCCTCCTGGGCATTCGGCGCGATGGTGATCGCACCGGTCCAGGTGGACTGGTCTTTGATACTGAGATTGATATCCGAGATGGTATCGAGGAGAATATCGCCATTCAGGATCTGATGCGACAGGATGACTTCCGCGTGACCGCCGTTCGCGCCCGCATCGCCCCAGCCGTAGCCGCCGTCATTGCCTGTGATGGTAAAGACAGGCGCCGCTTCATCCTGCGTGAGCGTGCTGTCCTTCAGTGTGATGCGGCAGTGGGTGCCGGTCACATAGAACATGCCGCCCTTATGAGAGATGAGGCTTGCCTGATTCGCCTCGAACTGCTGTGTCCCCGTGACACCGATCGCGTCGGCATCCGAGTACATGACGATATTGTAAGGAAGCGAGCCTGTCTCATTGCCTTCGAGCGTCGCTCCATCGAGCGTGATGGAGCTGATATTCTTGATGACGGCCGCCTTGGTCTTTTCCGCCTTGACAGTCCCGCCTGTGACGGTCACATCGCCCTCGGTATAGATGCCATGTGCATTTGCGCCGGAAGCGGTGAAGTCAGAGTTTTCGGTGAGAAGGATGCCGCCGTTTTGAGAGATGCGGATCGCCGGCGACTGATCTCCGGTGGTAGTGACCGTGGATGCCTCTACCTTCATCATCGCACGCTGGGAGACTTCTACGCCGGAAGCCTGCGCGCCCGTGGTGGAGACCTCTGCATTCGTCAGATTGATGTATGTGCCCTTGCTGTAGCCATAGGCGCCCGTCGCGCCGTTTCCTGTGCTGGAAATCTTCGCATCCGTGAAAGCCCCGTGTCCGCCATGGGTCACGAGCAGTGCCGCATTCATCCCGTAAAGGTCACTGTTTTCTGCGCTCGAGGTGTCACCGGACTTCGTGATGGTATCGCCCTTCGCGGTGATGTATGCCATGGAGACGCGAAGCGCATTCTCATCTGCTTTGTCCGAGCTGTAGGTCATGCCGTCATACGCACCATCAGATCCGATCTCGGCAGCTGCGCTCCCCTGATCTGCGGTATACTTCGCCGCCGGTGCCGGGGCAGGCGCAGGTTCGGGTTCGGGTTCCGGTTCCGGTTCGGGCTCTGGTTCCGGTTCGGGCAGCGGAGCGGGCTCCGGCTCTGCAGGCTTAGGCGCTTCTGGTGAAAGATTCTTGAACGTGCCTGACTCAACCGCACTCTGGACATCAGGAAGCGTCAGAGAAAGTCCCTTCATCAGGGCATCGGTGTAATTCACACCTTCAGCAGGTGCTTCCTGGGCGGCTGCAGCCGGAGCCGGCTCTGCCGCCTCTGCCATAGAAAGCGGCATCACCGCCCCTGTCAGAGCCAGCGCGCAGAGAAGGGATGTCAGTTTATTGGATTTCATAGGATTCCTCTTTTCTTTACTTGGAGCTATATAAACCTCAAACTATATATAAAGGTATAAAAATTCATTTCTGTCATACTGTCTTTCATTTTACAACATTCTTCGGAAATTGTCATTAAAGAAAGGTTTAAGAAAACAGGGTTCGCTCGTGGGGCGTGCCCTGAAATTTGAAAGCAGGGATGAGGAGAACTAGTGACTGGTAGCTAGGGATTAGTAGCCTCGAGTGACTAGTGACTGGTGACTGAAATGCCACCTTCGGGCCTCGCCATTATTGATACTCCGCGGTGCTTAGATCCTTCGACTCAGTTCTCCTGTTTCAGATAAGCCATTTTCTAACATACGATGTTTCCCTCCCCTCAGGATGACGAAACGCGCCGCACCAGCACTTCGCATTTCTCATTTCACATTTCTTATTCAAGCGAAACTTTCGCACGCAATCAAAGGGCCGTCCCTCCCCCAAACCACTCTCATTTGTGCTACAATGAGAAAAGCAAAAATCGCTACTTCCTATTCACTCTGTATTTCACTGAGGAGGCCATTATGCATATCCATGTCATTGATCATCCGCTGATCCAGCACAAGCTGACCATTATGAGAAAGAAAGAAACCAGCTCCGGTGAGTTCCGCCGTCTGCTGCAGGAAATCACGCTCCTGATGGGCTATGAGCTCACCCGCGATCTGCCGCTCGAAGATGTCGTTATCGAGACACCGCTCGAAAAAGCGACAGGAAAACAGGTCGCTGGCAAGAAGCTCGGCATCGTCCCGATCCTGCGCGCCGGCTTCGGCATGGTGGAAGGCCTCACCGAACTCATGCCGTCTGCCCGCATTGGCGTCATCGGCCTCTACCGCGATCCCGTCACCGCCAAGCCGATCGAATACTATTGCAAGCTCCCGGATGTGGAAAATCGCGACTTCATCCTCGTCGATCCGATGCTCGCTACCGGAGGCAGCGCCGTCGCAGCCATCGACATGATGAAAGAAAAAGGCGTCAAGAATATCAAATTCATGTGTCTCGTCGCTGCCCCGGAAGGTGTCGAGGTCGTGAACCAGGCGCATCCGGACGTTCCGATCTATACCGCCTCCCTCGACCGTCAGCTGAATGAAAAGAAATACATCCTCCCTGGCCTTGGCGATGCCGGCGACCGCATCTTCGGGACGAAGTAAGAAGGTTTAAGGTTTAAGGTTTAAGGTTTAAGGTTTAACGGTTCAGGGTTCAGGGTTCAGGGCTCCCCTTGATTGTGAATGAAAGCTCTGCTCGAATGAGGAATTAGGAGTGAAGGTGGCGGCTTCGCCGCAAGTATATATGAGGCAATGCCCGAAAGTAGTATTCAAGTCACTAGTCACTTGAGACTCCTAATCCCTAGCCACTCATCCCTAGCCACTCATCCCTAGCTATTCATCCCTAGCTATTCATCCCTAGCTATTCATCCCTAGCTATTCATCCCTAGCTATTCATCCCTGCTTTCAAACTTCAGAGTTCAGGGTTGTTGTGGCGGCTTCGCCGCAAGTATATAGGCGATGTCCGCTTACCGTTTTCCTCCCTGTTTCCATCGAAAAAGCCGCAAAGTGAATCCAGCGATTCCCTCTGCGGCTTTTTCGATGCAGATAAAATATAAGCGGCTTTCCCCACATGTGCCGCACACCTCTCCGCTTTCTTCAGCTATCTTTCATGCCGCTAGAACCCTATCCGGCTCGCTACGCGGGGAAGGCTATTAAGTTAAGCGGAAGAACGTTCTTTGCTCCCCATCGGGGGAGCTGCCCGGTGGGCTTGTGCAAGCGAACTGGATTTTTAGGAGTGAAGCGACGCGAAAATCCAGTGAGACGCCATTTCGAGCGAAGTGAGATGAGGGGGCTACGTAGCGGTATTGAATGAAAGTGTTGAAATATCGATAGCATCGGACTATTCAACATAGCACGCTATACCGCTGGCATGCCCCCATTGCCTTCGGCACTTCCCCCGAAGGGGGTAGCAAGACGTTACGTAGCTAACGATTTCCTTAACTTAATAGCATTACCTAGAGGGGAAGGCTACGATACGAGAATACCATCTTCTAAAAAAGGCGGCGAAGCCGCCACCTGAACCTTGAACCCTGAACCAAATGAAAGCAAAGTAAAAAGGGGCTGTGAAGAAATGAGGATTCATTTCTTCACAGCCCCTTTTTTTGTCTCTTATATCAGATCCCCTGCCATGCCGAAGACCTTGAGATGACGGCTGAAGATGGAGTCGCCGCGATCCTGGAAGTAGCCCAGATACTCGGCGACGGTGCTCTCGCCGGTCGGCTTCTCGGCGCTGGCACTGCCATAGGCAGTCTTGTCTGCCAGAAAACGGCCGTCCATGGGCATGAATTTGGCCGCAAGCCCTTCGAGCATGGCTGCTGCGAATGGATGAATGTCCTCTGCGTCGATGGGCTTGCCCACCGTGGAGCCGGCATCGGTCAAAATGTGAAGTGTCGCTCTCGCGCGTTCCGATTTTCCCTCTTTCAAAGAAAAAGGTACGACGAAGAGGCTCTCTACCTCCAGATAGTCGAGGCAGGCCAGAAAGAGGTATAGCGAGATCAGATTCTCTTCACTGACACCGATGCGGCGCAGGTCGATGATATTTCCTGCGATCTCATCGATGGCATCTGATGCGCCGCTGGTCAAAGCAGAGAAGACCTTCCAGCCGGTGTCTTCCCAGTCCGGAGCGCCTTTCTCGCAGATGTCCCGCCACAGCTTGAAAATATCCCGCTCCTTCAGGAGCATCGGCTTTTCGCCTGTCTCCGGGATATGGAAATAGTGGGCAGAGATCTGTGCTTTCGGATTCGGCTTTTCGATGAATGGGGCAGAAAGGCCGGCATCCTCCAGCTTCGATCTCAGATAGACCGGCGGCACCCCCATATCGATGAGACCGCCGATCATCATATCTGCGGTCAGCTTCCCATAACAGCGTACAAAAAGTGCTTTCATCACTTCACGTCCTCTCTTTGACGACCCTTGCCCGGACCATCCTCTGCGACGGCTACGTCAGCGCTGCCGAAGGTCTTCATCTGGTTCAGCATATCGATCGCTGCGTCCAGAAGCGAGAGCCCGAGGGCTGAGCCGTAGCCTTCCGCTTCTGTGAAATCATAGTGCAGGAATGACTTCATGCCCATCTTCTGCATCTGCATCTGATGAACCGGTTCTTCATAATAGACAGATGGGAAAATATAGTTTTTGATCTCAGGATACACGGCTTGTGCGGCAAGCACGGCAGCACCTGTGACAGCATTATCAAAGACGACCATGATGCCGCGGCGCGCCGCTTCTACGGTAAGGCCGAAGAGGGCTGCGATCTCTGCCGAGCCGACCATGGCGAGCGTACCAACGGGATCCTTGGCGAAGTCGCCGACATCAGAAAGGTGGATAGAGAAGCCGCTTCTCGCCGATGCCTTCTTGAGATCCTCCTTCATGACGGCTGTCGTCACCGCGAGTGCCGACAGCATGGAGCGCTCTCCGATATTGCCGAGACCGACGGCCTGGATGCCCTCTCCCGCGAGGGCTTTCCCGACCGACATGCCCAGAGAGATCGCCGCTTTGGCGACATCATCATCCATGGCGGGATGCCCCTGATGCGTACCATGGATCACCTTCTTTGCCAATATGCCTTCAATATCGGAGGTATCCTTTTCAAGGCCGACATCGACAAGGTAAACCGGCATCTCCATCTGCCGCGCGAGGACATTCACCGGTCCCGCGCCCTGCGCGACCAGCTTCATCTCTGCGTGCGAGAGCTGCCCCTTCGTCTTGTTCTCGCCATCGACGGCCGTATCCCCGCCGAAAATGACGACCGCCTTATTGAGGTATGTCGGCTTCACTTCGCCTAAAATGCCGGCCATACGGACAGCCATATCCTCCAGCTTTCCCAGTGAATGGATCGGCTTGATGAGATTATCCACATAGAGCTGGCAGGCCTCCATGATCTCCTGATTCAGTTTCGGGATCTCGCTCATGCTTCCACCCCCGCTTCTTCTTTGGTGACACATTCCCGATAGACGGAGATCGCCATATCCAGCATTTTTTTCTGAATTCCCGCCCCGATGGATTCACCCAGACGGAAATCCAGATCAATATATTCGGAAAGTCCCAGCGCAGCCAGCGACTTTTTGTGCGCCTGCTCAAGCGAGAGGTGCGAGGCCATGAGATAGTCTGATACCTGCGGCGAGAGTGCCTTCGCAATAAAGGCACTCGCTGTCGTATTGAATCCATCGATGATGGTCATCGCGTGATGCGCGGCCGCCCCCAGGATGACGCCCGTGAGGCATCCGAATTCAAATCCGCCGACTTTGGCAAGCACATCGAGGCCGTCCTTTGGGTCCGGATGGTTCACATCCATCGCCTTCTGCACGACCTCTACCTTGTGGACGAGGCGTTCGTCAGAAATATTTGTCCCGCGCCCTGTGACTTCGATGGCATTCCAGTGATTGAAGGTCCCCAGGATGCAGGCCGATGAGGTGGTATTGGAGATCCCCATTTCCCCGATCGAAAAGACCTTGTATCCCTTTCTTACATTTTCTTCTGCGATCTCGATGCCGATCTCGATGGAGCGGATCGCCTGCTCGCGCGTCATCGCCGGTCCTTCCGCGATGTTCTTCGTCCCCCAGGCGATCTTGCGATCCAAGAGTCCCGGGACTCCTGTCATATCATGATGGATGCCCACATCGACCACCACCATATCCATGCCCGCATAGTACGCCATCGCATTGCAGGAGGCGCCCTTCGCGACCACATAGGCCTTCGTCATGCCGACCGTCGTCTCCTGCGGGTAAGCAGACACGCCCTCTTTGTATACCCCGTGGTCACTGCATGCGATCACCATACACCCTTTCGGGACATCCGGCATGGCATCGCCGGTGACACCGATGTAGCGCGTCACCATGTCCTCCATCTTGCCAAGGTTTCCCATACCGAGGTATAGATCATGCCAGCGCTTCCCGGCCTCTTCCATGGCTTCCTGGCTGAGCGGCTGGATCCGATCCAGCGTATCATCTAATAAGCCCATGTTTCCTCCTAATTCTATATTAATTATTGTATCATAAACGCCGATCTTTTTGAATCATAGATTCCTTTTCATTATACCATGAGGGGCTAGGGTAAGGGCTGGCCCGTGGGGCGTGCTGGCCCTTGACCCTGAATGCAAGTTTTGCTCGAGTGAGGAATGAGGAATAATGAGAAATGAGAAATTAGGAATTAGGAATTAGGAATTAGGAATTAGGAATGAAGGTGGCGGCTTCGCCGCGAATATATATGAGGCGATGCCCGAAGGCTGACTTCTCCCTCCTTCCGCTGGAAGGAGGTGCCCCGAATGGGCGGAGATTGGCTTTGGGGTTCCTTCCGTCTAACATACGTGGGGCCAACCCCGCCTCGCTCCGCTCGGCAGCCCCTTCCAGAGGAAGGGGCGAGAGGATGGTCTGGACGTTGCCCGAAGTTTGAAACTAGCGGTTTTCTCGTATCGCAAACCTAATCCCCAGCTACTAATTTCTAGTCACCAGTCCCTTCCCCTCCCCTTGTCTTCCCCTTTCCTCATGCTATAATAAATCTAGGGAAATACTGGTTCAATCGTTGTTCGATTTGACTCTTGCAGTTTCATGCAAAGCGAGGAATAATCCGACGCGAATAGCGAGCTATTTAAGGAGGGGTATGACGAAGCGTTGCATGAAAATGCATGCCAAATCGGACTCTGCGATTGAATCAGCGTTTCCTTAGGGAAACACTGATTCAATATCATCATCTCAAGGGGGAGAGCGCTCGCAAGGGGGCTCTCTTTTGTCTAAAGGAAGGTGTTTGCTATGGATTATGAAAAGCTCTATATCAATGGCGAATGGATCCCGGGCGCATCCGGAGATTTCATCGAAGTAGAAAACCCGGCCACAAGGAAGATCTTCGCCCGCGTTCCAGCAGGGAATGGCGATGACGTAGACAAGGCCGCCAAGGCCGCTCATGCCGCTTTCCCTGCCTGGGCGAAAAAGCCGCTCGCCGAACGCATCACTTTGATGGAGCGATTCCTCGCCATTTTCAAATCTCAGGAAGATGACCTCATCGACATCACCATCCGGGAGCTCGGCTCGCCATATACCTTCACCAAAGCCTCGCAGGTCGAGTACCAGTACGTCCGTACTATGTCCTACATCGACCTTGCGCCAGACGTCCCCATGGTCGAAAAAATGGCGGCTTCCACCACCTATCGTGAGCCGATCGGCGTCATCGGATGTATCACTCCATGGAACTACCCCTTGGGACAGGTCATACAGAAGATCATACCTGCGATGCTGATGGGCAATACCGTCATCCTAAAGCCGAGCCAGCACACGCCGCTCTCCTCCTACTTCCTCGCCGATGCCTTTGAACAAGCAGGCTTTCCGAAAGGCGTCTTCAACCTCGTGACCGGCCGCGGCGGCGAAGTGGGCGATGCGCTCTCTTCCCATCCGCTCGTCTCCATGATCTCCTTCACCGGATCCACCTCAGGCGGCGTCACCGTCGGCAAGCGAGCGTTGGAAAGCGTGAAGCATATCAGCCTTGAGCTTGGCGGGAAATCGCCCTACGTGATCCTTCCATCCAAGGACCATGACTACAGCGCACCGATCCGCCTTTGCTTCAATAGCATCTTTCTGAATTCCGGCCAGACCTGCACCGCCTTCTCCCGCCTGCTCATCCCGGAAAGCGAGAAAACCCTCATCGAAAAAGAGCTTTCCGCCATCGCCAAAGAATATACGGTCGGCGACCCGACAGACCCGGGCGTGAAGCTCGGGCCGGTGTCCTCCATGGCACAGTACCGAAAGATCAGCGAATACATCAGCAAGGGTCTTTCCGAAGGGGGAAGGCTCCTCACGGGCGGCCTGCCGGAAAGCCCCGATCACGGCTACTACATCCACCCCACGATCTTCACGGATGTCACGAATGATATGACCATCGCGCAGGATGAGATCTTCGGTCCGGTCCTCTGTGTCATCACCTACAAAGACACTGACGATGCGGTCAGGATCGCCAATGACACCCGATACGGTCTGAATGCCGGTGTCTATGGGCCGAAAGAAGAAGCCATCGCCATCGCCCATCGCATCAAGGCCGGCAATGTCTACATCAATGCCAGCCCGCGTGATACAGCGGCTCCCTTCGGCGGCTACAAGGAAAGCGGCCTTGGCCGCGAAGGCGGCATCTACGGCATGCTCGAATTCACCCAGCAGAAAGCCCTCTTCGATACGGGTGACTAGGGATCCGTACCTTCCTCCGTTATTTAATGAAAGGTCATTTTCATGTCGATCTTCAAAAAGCTCCTCATCACCCTCATGATCCTCCTTGCCGCTGCCGGCGGCTACTACTTCCTGTACTGGCAGAATACGCCCGCCTTTGCGGCGGGAGAGATCCAGCAGGCCGTGCAGAAAAAGGACTGGGATCTCTTCTGCAAACGCGTCGATGTGCAAAGGGTCTACAGCTATGCCTTGGACGACATGCTCGCCGAGCTCAAGGCCGACGGTCTCCCCGAACACGCCATCGCTGCCTCCCTTGTGAAAAGCATCAAGAACGAAGTCGTGAAGGAACTCATCCGACAGACAGAGATCCGATTCAAGGATGGCGCCCCTGCCTCCAAGTCTCTCTTGGACAAGCCGGTCAAGACCCTCACTGCCTACGCCGGCTCTTCCGCCCTCTCTCTCACCGACATCTTCAAGATCGAAGAAGCGGACGGCAAAACCATCGCCTATGTGAAACTCCACGACAAGGACCTCGCCCGCGACTTCACCTGGCAGGTACAGCTGGAAAAAGACGTAAACGGCCTTTGGACAGCGACACGCATCCTGAATTTTACCGACTATCTGAAAGAAAGGATGGACGGGTGACTAGTGACTAGGGTTTATGGTTTAGGGTTTGCATCAATCTCCTCAACTGAGAAGCCCCTTGAAGAAGGGGCACGCTGAAGACGCAGGATAGAGTGCCTGGCAGAGGCGCAACTCACCGAAACGTTTTCATACTATTCGCACTAAGCGTCTTCCCCGTATCGTCATTCCGAGCGAAGCCGAGGAATCTTTTTCGTTCGCGGTGAAACGGTTCCTGTGCGCGAAACCGGAAACGGGAAGCCTGTCATCCTCCATACTCCGCGGCGCTACCTATTATGATACACCGCACCAAAACCCTGAACCCGACAACCTGAACCCTGAACCCATCAAGTAAAAAACGCTCAGCCGATTCGGCTGAGCGTTTCCCTTATACGATCTGGAAGAGGAAGAATTTCAAATAATAGGTCTCCGGCACCGTCATAAGGATCGGATGATCGGGAGCCTGCTGGCGGAACTCGATCTGCCGGAGCGTGACGCCGGCATCGCGCGCTGCTTCCTTCACCATCTTCACGAAGAGCTCCTCCCCCATAAAATGCGAGCAGGAGCAGGTCGCCAGATATCCGCCGCGCGGCAGGATCTTCATCGCACGGTAGTTGATCTCCTTGTAGCCGCGGAAGGCTTCATGGACCGTCTTTCCTGACTTGGTGAAGGCAGGCGGATCGAGGACGATGTAGTCATAGCTGTGGTCCTTTTTCTTGTCGAGCTCGGTCAGAAAGTCAAAGACATCTGCCTCGACGGCCTCGACGGCAAGGCCATTCTGCTTCGCATTGTGCGCCGTCATTTCGACCGCTTCTTTGGAAATATCGAGTGCCGTCACGCTCGCCGCACCGCCCTTGGCGATGTTCAGCGCAAAGGCGCCCGTATGTGTGAAGCAGTCGAGGACATGGCGACCCTTGCCGATCTGCGCTGCAGCGAGACGATTGAATTTCTGGTCAAGGAAAAAGCCCGTCTTCTGCCCATTCTCCACGTCAACCGTATAGCGGATGCCGTTCTCCACGATATCCACCCGTGTCTTCTCTGCCGCCGGATCCAGCAGCGGGGAACGGTAGAAGCCCTTGTACTGCTGCATCCCCTCCAGCTCACGGATCTTGACATCATTTCTTTCATAGACGCAGGAGACCGCGAGCTGCCGCTCCCGCAGCACCTCGATGAGGCCGTCCAAGAATTCCTTCTTATGCCGCTCCATCCCCAGTGAGAGCACCTGCACGGAAAGCACATCGCCGAAGCGATCCACCGTAAGTCCCGGCAGCTGGTCCGCTTCCCCGAAGACCAGGCGGCAGCAATCATAGTCTTCCTTCCGCATCACCTGCAAGCGATAATCCACCGCATACGCCGCGCGCCGCTTCCAGAAAGCAGCATTGAACGTGTCATTTGCATTCGTCGAAAATATGCGGACAGTGATCTTCGAGTGCGGATTGTAGAAGCCGCTTCCCACGAATTTCCCTTTCTTCGACTCCACGCGCACAATGTCGCCGGCCTCAATGCCTTCGTCCGCGTGCTCGATCTCCGTCCCGTAAATCCACGGGTGCCCGCCCTTCGCCGCGAGTTCCGCGCGCTTGCTGATGATGACTTTCTTCAGATTTTCCATAGTCTTCTCCATTTCTGTAACTTTTCTTTTGATTGTAGCATAAGGACGGGAACAGGTTCAACGGTCTCTATGGACGATGCAGGTATCTCACGCTTCTGTCCTTGGAAAAGCCACCACCCTTTCTTATGTTCGCCCCATCCTGCACGCAAAAAGATCCCCGCCATCGGTCAAATCGATGGTGGGGATCTTTCATTTCTTATCTTTCAAGCGCGATGCGAAATTACATCATTCCGCCCATACCGCCCTGCGGCATCGGAGGCATAGCCGGTTTTTCTTCCGGCAGTTCACCGACGATAGCTTCGGTGGTGAGGACCAGAGCTGCAATGGAAGCTGCATTCTGCAGTGCGCTTCTGGTGACCTTTGCCGGATCGACGATGCCGGCTTTCAGCATATCTTCGTATTTGTCTTCTGCTGCATTGTAGCCGATGCCCTGGCCAGCTTCTTTGACCTTTTCAGCTACGATAGCACCTTCGAGACCGGCATTGTCAGCGATCTGACGAACCGGAGCTTCGATGGCATGACGGACGAGGTTCACACCGGTCTTGACATCGCCTTCTGCTTCGATGGTATCCAGTTTATCCTGGATATCGAGCAGGGTGGTGCCGCCGCCAGCGACGATGCCTTCTTCGACAGCTGCGCGGGTCGCATTCAGAGCATCTTCGATGCGGAGTCTCTTATCCTTCATTTCTACTTCGGTAGCAGCACCGACTTCGATGACAGCAATGCCGCCGGACATCTTTGCCAGACGTTCCTGCAGTTTGTCTTTGTCGAACTGGGAAGTCGCTTCTTTGTACTGTTCACGGATCTGAGCCACTCTGGCTGCGATCTGGTCTTTATCACCAGCGCCGCCGACGATGGTGGTGTTGTCTTTGGTGATGCGGATCTGGTGCGCGGTGCCGAGATCATCCAGAGTTGCGCTGTTCAGGGTACGGCCCATTTCTTCAGAGATCACGGTGCCGCCGGTCAGGATAGCGATATCCTGCAGCATAGCTTTTCTGCGGTCGCCGAATCCCGGTGCTTTGACAGCTGCACATTTCAGAGTGCCGCGGAGTCTGTTCACTACGAGAGTAGCCAGTGCTTCGCCTTCGACATCTTCAGCGATGATGACGAGTTCCTTGCCGCTTCTAGCCACCTGTTCGAGGAGCTGGAGCATATCCTGGAGCATATTGATCTTCTTGTCGGTGATAAGGATCAGCGGATTGTCGATGACACATTCCATTTTGTCCGGATCGGTGACCATGTATGGGGAAAGGTAGCCGCGGTCGAACTGCATGCCTTCTACGACCTTCAGGCTGGTGCCCATGGTCTTGGAGTCTTCGACCGTGATGACGCCGTCATTGCCGACCTTTTCCATCGCATCAGCGATGAGACCGCCGATGGTCTTATCGGCAGAGGAGATGGAAGCGACCTGTGCGATCGCTTCTTTGGTCTGTACCGGTACAGCTTTTTTCTTGATCTCTTCGACAAGGACCTTGACTGCTTCTTCGATGCCCTTCTTCAGGACCATCGGGTTTGCGCCGGCAGCTACGTTTCTCATGCCTTCATGGATCATGGACTGTGCAAGAAGGGTAGCGGTGGTGGTGCCATCGCCTGCTACATCATTGGTCTTGGTAGCGACTTCTTTGACCAGCTGCGCACCCATGTTTTCAAATGGATCCTTCAGCTCGATCTCACGAGCGATGGAGACGCCATCATTGACGATGTTCGGAGCGCCGAATCTCTTGTCGAGTACGACGTTGCGACCTTTCGGTCCCAGGGTAATTTTTACTGCATTTGCCAGCTGATCGACACCTCTTAAAAGAGCTGCGCGGGCTTCTTCATTATAAAGAACTTTCTTTGCCATTGTATGTCACTCCTAGTTTTTGCTATAAAACAACCGATGAAAGATCTTGGGCCGGGGATTCACCTATGCTCATCCCTACTCCCCAGATACTTTTTATTACAGGATCCCCAGTACGTCTCTTTCGGAGAGAAGCAGGAATTTCTGGCCATTTTCTTCGATATCCACGCCGGAATATTTGGCAAAGAGGACTCTGTCGCCCACTTTGACTTCGAACGGTACGCGAGTGCCGTCATCGAGCATTTTGCCGGAGCCGATAGCAATGACTTCGCCTTTCTGAGATTTTTTCTGTGCTGTATCTGGCAACAGGATGCCGCCTTTGGTCTGCGTTTCTTCGGTATCTACTTTAACAAGAACACGATCTGCTAATGGTTTTAACATTTCTATTCCTCCTTTGGACTATTAGCACTCACTCATCTCGAGTGCTAACTTACTTTTATATAATACATAACTTTAGTCAGAAATGCAAGGGGGAAAATGAGAAATTTATTATGAAGGAAAGGCGACCCAGAGGCATATACCTGACAGGCTCTCTACCGCTATTTCCTGTCCCCGTTTGGCAGTGCTGCAGGCTCTTCACACGCCAAAAAGAGCCGCCCATCAAGGCAGCTCTTCTCCGATTCTTCTATTATCTTTCCTGCTGTACACCTTCACCGATGATACGCACATCGAGCGGGACGTGGACATGATATTTCTCCATGATGCGCTTCTGGACTTCATGCAGCACATCCAGGATCTCCTGGCAGGAAGCATGTCCGTTGTTTACGACAAAGTCCGGATGCTTGGTGGAGACCTGTGCATCACCGATAGAGAAGCCGATGAGACCGCAGTCTTTGATCATCGGTCCGACATGGTATCCCGGCGGACGGAGGTACATGGTGCCGGCGCTTCTCTTTTCGAGCGGCTGCTTGGTGCGGCGGGAGATCTGGTGTTCTGTCATTTCTCTCTTGATCTCTTCCGGATTACCGGGAGAAAGATGCAGCTTTACGCCGACGATGATATCCCCATTGTGCATGAATACGCTGTCGCTGTCGCCATAGTGCAGGTCATCCCAGCCGTAGGTCTTTTTTTCTTTGCCGTCTCTGGTGATGGCATAGACCTCTTCTACGACTCTCTTCATCTGACTGCCATAGCCATTGGCGTTCATGAAAACCGCACCACAGACCGTACCGGGTATACCGACAGCCCACTCGAAGCCCTTCAAGCTGTTCTTTTCCGCAAAGCGAGCGACAGTGCCCGTGCCTGTGCCGCCGCTGGCAGTGATCCATTCGCCTTCGCAGGTCATTTCCTGCTTCATACGGTTCATGCAAATGGTGATGCCACGGATCCCCTTATCGCTGACGAGCGTATTCGAGCCGCCGCCGATCACCGTGACAGCGATGCCTTCTTCATCCGCCTTCCGGAGGATCTCAATAAGCTGTTCTTCTGTCTGCGGCATGACAAAAACGTCAGCAGGGCCGCCGATGCCATAGGTCGTATGGCGGCTCATCGGTTCATTGATCTTGAGGTCTCTCTCTGTGAGGATCCCATCGAAAAATACTTTCCAATCTGTCATTTCTTATCTAATTCCAATACATCCATACCCTGCGCCATTGCATCCGAGACGATCTTCTGCAAATCCGCAGCCACCTGATTCCAACGAATAAATGCCTGGAGATATTCCTGGGCATTGCTGTTGTTGCTGACAAGGACCGCCAGTTCCTGCAGATGCTGATAGGTCTTTTCATCGTCCTTCTGCCCTGCAAGTTTGGCATAGTCTGCCTGCATCTGTGCCATAATATATTCCTTCACCATCTTTTTGGCATCGGCATCGTTCTTCACTTTATCTGCGGCAGCGGTGAGACGCTTCATCTCATCACTTTCCTTGATGGCTTTGGCCAGATCATAAGCTGCGTCATACGTATTCATGACTGCTTCCTCCTTTGAATAAACGTCCACTCTTCTTCAAGAGATGGTGGAAACCCGTCTGCCGGAGTGCTTCCATGGCGACGATCGCGACCGCATTCGACAGATTGAGAGACCGTGCTTCTTCGATCATGGGGATGCGGATGCAGTCCTCTTCATGTTCCAGAAGAAGCTCTTCAGGAAGACCCTTCGTCTCTTTCCCAAATACAAGGACATCATCCTCCGTATACGAAATATCCGAATACGTCTTGATCGCCTTGGTGGTATTGTAGTAGAAATGATGACCCGCAAGCATGCGCTTCACGGAGTCAAAGTCCGGATGGACATGGACCTCCAGAAGATCCCAGTAGTCGAGCCCCGCCCGCTTCAGGTGTTTGTCATCGATGGAAAAGCCCAGAGGCTCCACCAGGTGCAGCACCAGATGCTCTGCTGCGCAGAGCCGGGAAATGTTCCCCGTATTTCCCGGAATTTCCGGTTCTACCAGTACGATATGCATAGGTTTAGATTCCTTTATACGTAATGTTCCTTAGATATCAGAATAAGTCAGAAGTAACTTCCATACCGATCCCGATACCGGTCGGTCTGTTCTTTGGCCGGGTACACCTTGAAGGTCTTCGGCTTGTGGCCCCGGTAGGAGATCTGATAAATCGGACCCACATCCATCCCTGTCACCGTGATGCGGTAAATGTTGTCGTGAAATCCATCCGATCTCTGTAGCACCGGAAATCCGATGACCGCCACGCCTTCATTGAGTACAAAGGGCGGCTCATAGGTATCCGATGTGAAATTCTTGGGCGCTGTCTCGTCCTCTGTCAAAGGCTCCTTCATTTCCAGCTCGATCGTCATGTCATCGACCACGAAGACATGGCGGATATCATTCGCTCCTGCTATCTGGCACATTCCCAGCGTCACAAGGAGCGCGGCAGTGATCGTTCGTATTCTCATAGCTGTTTCCTTTCGTGAGAAAACCCTCTTCTGCACTATTCCTTATTTTAACACATTCATAAACGATTGCGAAATACTATAAATGAAAAGATCTATGAGTTTTTGTTTGAATCAGCCGCCATGCATCCGCCCTTTGAACCCACTAAAAAAGCTGCAGCCCTGGCTGCAGCTTTTTTGCTGAACTTATTTTCTTTCTTTGATACGAGCAGCTTTGCCGGAGAGTCCGCGCAGATAGAAGAGCTTTGCACGACGAACGATGCCGCGGCGTCTTACTTCGATCTTTTCCAGACGTGGAGAATGAACGAGGAAGGTTCTTTCTACGCCGACGCCGTAGGAAATACGACGAACGGTGAAGGTTTCACGCAGGCCTGCATTCTTTCTTGCAATAACGACGCCTTCATACATCTGAATACGTTCGTTCTTGCCTTCTACGACCTTTACATGAACTCTGACGGTGTCCCCCGGACGGAATTCAGGAATGTCGTTTCTGAGCTGTTCTTTTTCCAGTGTTTCGATAATGTTCACGATCTTTTCCTCCTATCACACAGGACATTCATGCCGATCGCATTTGGCAGAGGACTGTCCAGACTAACAGTAGCATTGTATCACAGCTTTCTTTCGATTGCAATGATTTTCGCCACGCATTTGGATATTTTAGCATAAAAAGAGAAGGGGTGCAATGCCTGTCTTTCTCCCGCGCTCTAAAGCCAAAAGGTGGTGTGAAATAACGTTCATCTCATTGTCGCGTTCCATCTGCCGCGGGGGACTTGCAACTCTCATAGGAGTGACCGGGAAACCTTATCCCAGCTGTCTTTCATGCCATAGTCACCCTATCCGCCCCT